>Ga0308171_1000266_pt1 | contig 140909 bp, 123 predicted proteins | sample PhyGR1_FD_202135 | JGI IMG/M metagenome (GOLD analysis project Ga0308171, IMG submission 202135) | Phyllosphere microbial communities from UC Gill Tract Community Farm, Albany, California, United States - DLSLSG.R1 | ecosystem: Host-associated > Plants > Phyllosphere > Unclassified | place... | reverse complement strand
AGTTGGTTGTACCCAGGTCAATACCAATAATCTTACCCATCTAAACATCTCCCACTTAAATTCGTTGCCAATTTGGGTTGTGAACCTTTTATGTGGGCGGGTTGTTTGCATTCAACTGCCAGCACATACTTTTTTCCAACGTTCACAACGCTCGATGACAAGTAAATGGGGCCGCTTCGATGCGCATCAAGGGCTAAACCAAAAAAAAATTTTTAACTCTGGCCCTGCCGGGATCAAAGAACGCGGACAGAACGCTGAATATGATGCGCGGGTCCGTTCCCCTCAGGGAGTGAGGCGGCATCCTTTTCTTTCATCAATAATCATTTACTGCCGAGGAACTATGGCAAATTCAACACTGGCTAACCCTGCCCCGCTGGGGCTTATGGGATTTGGCATGACAACAATTCTGCTGAACCTGCACAACACAGGCATGTTCGAAATGGACGTGGCGATTTTAGCCATGGGGATTTTTTATGGTGGGATTGCGCAGGTGCTGGCCGGCCTGCTGGAGTTTATCAGGAACAACACCTTTGGACTGACGGCTTTTACCTCTTACGGCATGTTCTGGTTGAGCTTCGTCGCGATCCTGCTGCTACCGGAACTCGGCCTGGCGAAAGCGCCTGACGAACGCTTTCTGGGCACCTGGCTGGCACTATGGGGCATCTTCACGCTGTTTATGTTTGTCGGCACGCTGAAAGGGGCGCGGATGCTGCAGTTTGTTTTCGGCTCGCTTACCCTGCTGTTTCTGCTGCTGGCCGTGGCGCATCTCATGCCCCTGCCCGCGCTGGTCCCGATCGCGGGCTGGGTCGGGATCGTCTGTGGTGCCAGCGCCTGCTATCTGGCGATGGGTGAAGTGCTGAATGGAACCTTTGGCCGTACCCTTCTGCCGATTGGTGCAAAAGCGCATTAAACCGGCCTTTACGCCTGAAAAAAAGACGCGGAGTCTGGCTCCGCGTCATCCCTTTACAACGATTTAATCCCCTGATGCAGGCCCGGCTCGTGGCTGACATCACGCCGCAGCCAGATCCCCGTCAGTAACCCCACCAGCGCCAGCGCCATTACATACCAGCACGGTGCCATCACTGAGACATTCATCAGCAGCGACACAAAGATCGGTGTCAGCCCGCCAAAGATCGCATAGGAGAGGTTGTAGGAGAATGAGAGTCCGGTAAAACGCACTTCTGCCGGAAAGGCGCGCACCATGACAAACGGCACGATGCCGACGACCCCGACGCTGAGCCCCGCCACGCCATAGAGCAGGAAGAGGTGCTGCGGATAGAGGGCGCTCAGGTGATAAAACTGCCAGCTACAGATGGCCAGCAGCACGCTGCCGACACACAGGGTACGACTGGCACCAAAGCGATCGGCAGCGAGTCCGGCAATAATGCAGCCAATGCAGAGCATCACGGTGGCGATACTGTTGGCCTGCAGGGTCAGCGCGGGCGCAATGCCCTGCTGCTTCTGCAGCCAGACAGGCGACATCAGGATCACCACGACGATGCAGGCAGAGAGCAGCCAGGTCAGCAGCATGGAAATCACAATCGACTTTTTATGCTCCGCCAGGACGGTCTTCAGTGGCAGGGTTTCAGCCAGCGCTTTACGCTGCTGCATCTCAATAAAGACCGGGGTTTCATGCAGCCAGCGGCGCAGGAACATCGCAATCAGCCCAAACACGCCGCCCAGGAAGAATGGAATACGCCAGCCGCCATCATGAATCGCCTGCTGCGACATCGAGGTATTGATCAGCGTTGCCACCAGTGACCCCAGTAAAATGCCGATGGTCAGCCCGGCCGTCAGCGTGCCACAGGCGATGCCGATACGTTTGTAAGGCACGTGCTCCGCGACAAACACCCAGGCACCCGGCACTTCCCCGCCAATCGCCGCACCCTGCAACATCCGCATCAGCAGCATCAGCAATGGCGCGGCAATGCCAATCGTCTGCCAGGTGGGTAAAGCGCCCATCATCAGCGTCGGCAGCGCCATCAGCAGAATGCTCAGGCTGAACATCTTTTTGCGTCCGAGTTTGTCGCCAAAATGCGCCATCACGATGCCGCCCAGCGGACGCGCCAGATAGCCTGCGGCAAAAATGGCAAACGTCTGCAACTGACGCAGCCATTCCGGGATATCTGCGGGGAAGAAGAGTTCGCCAATCACGGTGGCGAAGAAGACAAAGATAATGAAGTCGTAAAATTCCAGCGCGCCGCCCAGCGCGGCCAGCGCCAGGGTTTTGTAATCCTTACCGGTCAGACGCTGCGTATGAGTCGGATTCATAATATTCCAGAGGCAAAAGAGACATGGTTGTAAAGATAACCTTACTATATCGTCAATCTTTTGCCACACCAGCAAGGCTATAGCTTATGCCTGAAATGGGGAATATTTAGTTATTTATCTCACGTATCGCGCTTTTAGGCCGAAATGCTGCTACCACATCGGGATGCGTTTCGACGTAAGGCCCTTCCAGCAGCTGTAAACAATAAGGTACAGAGGCGAAGATGCCGTGCACTTTTACCTTGCCCTGCTCATCCTTCAGCCCCTCCAGCGTCTCTTTGATCGACTTCGGCTGACCGGGCAGATTGAGAATCAGCGACTGTTTGCGGATCACCCCGACCTGACGCGACAGAATCGCGGTCGGCACGAACTGCAGGCTGATCTGGCGCATCTGCTCACCAAAGCCGGGCATTTCCCGATCGGCAACGGCTAAGGTGGCATCGGGCGTGACATCGCGTCGGGCCGGACCGGTGCCGCCGGTGGTTAAAACCAGATGGCAAAAACGTTCATCGACCAGCTCGCAAATCGCGTGCTCAATCATCGGCTGCTCGTCGGGCACCAGACGGGACTCAATCTCAAACGGGCTGCTGATTGCGCGACTCAGCCAGCTCTCCAGCGCGGGAATACCCTCATCCTGATAGATGCCGTTCGCGGCGCGATCCGAGACCGAGATCAGGCCAATGCGTAATGTATTCATGATTAGCTTCGCTGTGATTTACCGCGGTGCGGTGGAGTAAAAGGGGAATAGCAGAGAGGATAATATAAAGTGAAAGGGTCGGAAAAGGGAAAACCGTGGCAGCCTGCGCCGCCACGGTCAGCCGATTACAGCAGTTCTGCCAGCATCTTCTCAAGTTTGCCCTGATCAACGGCAAAATTGCGGATACCTTCAGCCAGCTTGGCAACGGCCATTGGATCCTGGTTGTGCTGCCACAGGAACTCAGACTCGGTCATGCGGGCCGGACGCGCTTTAACTTCGCCGCTGTAGCTCAGTTTACGCTCCAGGGTGCCTTCGCTCTCTGCCAGCTCTTTCAGCAACGCAGGAGAGATAGTCAGACGGTCACAGCCAGCCAGCTCAATGATTTCGCCGACGTTACGGAAGCTCGCGCCCATTACCACGGTTTCATAGCCGTGCTGCTTGTAGTAGTTGTAGATTTCAGAAACAGAAACCACGCCTGGATCTTCGTGCGCGGCATACTCTTTCTTGTCGGTGTTGGCTTTGTACCAGTCGAGGATACGGCCAACAAACGGAGAGATCAGGAACACGCCCGCTTCGGCACAGGCACGCGCCTGAGCAAAGGAGAACAGCAGCGTCAGGTTACAGTTGATCCCCTCTTTTTCCAGCTGCTCTGCAGCACGGATGCCCTGCCAGGTAGAGGCCAGTTTGATCAGGATGCGGTCATTGCTGATACCGGCATCGTTATAGAGTTTGATCAGGCTGCGGGCTTTAGCGATGCTGCCTTCAGTGTCGTAAGAGAGACGCGCATCGACTTCAGTCGAGATACGGCCTGGGATCAGTTTCAGAATTTCCAGACCAATGTTCACGGCCAGCTTGTCAGAAACCAGCTGCAGCTGCTCTTCTTTGTTGCTGCTCTGCTCACGCGCCCAGCCGATCGCTTCATCGATCAGTTTACGGTATTCAGGGATTTGTGCGGCGTTGAGAATCAGAGAAGGGTTGGTGGTGGCGTCCTGCGGCTGATACAGCTTCATGGCTGCAATATCACCGGTGTCGGCGACTACGGTAGTGAGCTGACGCAGGGAGGTAAGTTTGTCCGTCATGTTCTTTTCTCTTAGTTAACTGTCAGTGTGAAAAAAGGCTGTTGGGATAATATCACGCGGCAACGGTGGCGCAAGGTCAGGGAATGCCGTTTACGATAGCGGGAACAAATAGGTGTGATTCGTCATTCTTTCCGGCTTTTTTGGTACACTGCGAAGCCTGATAAGCCGCCAATACCCTGTTAAACCAGGCATTAACCGAGGAAGCAACTATGTTGATGGTGATCTCTCCCGCCAAAACGCTGGATTATGAAAGCCCGCTGGCGACAACGCGTTTCACCCAGCCTGCGCTGTTAGAAAAGTCACAACAGCTGATTGAGATTGCGCGCGATCTGTCACCCGCCAGCATCGCCTCGTTAATGGGCATCAGCGACAAACTGGCGCACCTCAATGCCGATCGGTTTAACAGCTGGCACCCCGACTTTTCACCGCAGAATGCCCGTCAGGCCATCCTGGCGTTTAAAGGTGATGTCTACACCGGTCTGCAGGCCGAAACCTTCAGCGATCAGGATTTCGACTTTGCACAGCAGCACCTGCGTATGTTGTCAGGCCTGTATGGCGTGCTGCGTCCGCTCGATCTCATGCAGCCTTACCGGCTGGAGATGGGCATTCGCCTGGCCAATCCGGCGGGTAAAGATCTCTACACCTTTTGGGGCGATCTCATCACGGAAACGCTGAATGTCGCACTGGCGGAACAGGGTGATGAGGTGCTGATCAATCTCGCCTCGGACGAATATTTCAGAGCGGTGAAGCCGAAGAAACTGCAGGCACAGCTGATTAAGCCCGTGTTCCTCGATGAGAAGAACGGCAGCTATAAAGTGATTAGTTTCTATGCCAAAAAGGCGCGTGGATTGATGAGTCGCTATGTGATTCAGCAGCGCCTGACAAAGCCGGAACAGCTTAAGGCGTTTGATGTGGATGGCTACCGTTTTGATGGGGCCAGCAGCAGCGAGAGCGAGCTGGTCTTTAAGCGCGCGGAGCAGTAACGCCCCCGCACGCTGTGCTTTTCACATCACAGAAAGGCTTCCCGCAACCGGGAAGCCTTTCACAGCACTACTTCAGCAGGAACGCCCGCAGCGAGGCGAAGTCACCCTTCATCTGATGCGACAGCAGCGGCAGATCGGCGCGCTCCGCTAACTCCGGCGGCAGCGTCAGGGTCTGCTCAAGAATCGCTTCCACGCTTTCACGGAATTTCGCCGGATGCGCCGTGCCGAGGAACAGACCATACTCGCCTTCCTGCAGCTGATCGCGCAGCAGACGCCAGGCGATGGCGGCATGAGGCTCTGAAACGTAGCCAGTCTCTGCCAGTTCACGCATGGCGGCACGCGTGGTCTCATCAGAAACCGCACCACAGGCCAGATCGGTTAAGCGCCAGGTTTTACGGCGGAACAGCTCTTCCACACGTGGCCAGTTGTTCGGCTGGCTGACATCCATCGCGTTCGACAGCGTTGAAACCGTCTGGTTTGGCTGCCATTCGCCGTTGCCGAGGAAGCGCGGCACCGTATCGTTGGCGTTGGTGGCGGCGATAAAGCGTTTGATCGGCAGGCCCAGTGATTTCGCCAGCAGACCCGCCGTCAAATCACCAAAGTTGCCGCTCGGCACAGAGACCACCAGCTGATTACGTTTTTCCTGTGGCAGCTGTGCGACCGCTTCAAAGTAGTAGCAGATCTGCGCCAGCAGGCGGCTGATGTTGATGGAGTTAGCCGAGTTCAGACCAATCGTCTTTTTCAGCTCTTCATCATCAAACGCCTGTTTCACCAGCGACTGACAGGCATCGAAATCGCCGTCGATCGCGATGGTTTCGATGTTGCCGCCCAGGGTACAGAAGAGTTTCTCCTGCAGCGGACTGATTTTGCCCTGTGGATAGAGGATTACCACGCGCACGTTCTTCATGCCGTAGAACGCGTGCGCCACGGCCGCACCGGTGTCACCGGAGGTCGCGGTCAGAATGGTGATCTGCTCATCTGAGCCTGAAACATACGACAGCATCTGCGCCATAAAACGGCCGCCGAAATCTTTAAATGCCAGTGTCGGGCCGTGGAACAGCTCCAGACAGGCGATATCTTCGCTGACGGCTTTCACCGGGGCCGGGAAGGCAAAAGCGGCTTTAACACGCTCATGCAGCTGCTGGGCCGGAATCTCGTCACCAATGAACGCGGAGAGAATTTTGCTGCTGCGGCTGACAAAATCCATCTCCAGCATCGCGTCGATGTCGGTCAGTTCAAACTCTGGCAGTTCCAGCGGAAAGAACAGACCCTGCTGTGACCCCAGACCCTGTTTCACCGCCTGGGCGAAGCTGACCTGCTCGTTGTGATCCTTCAGATTGTAGAGTTTCATGCGTTATCCCAATTGTCGTGCGCCAGCCGTGTCGAGACGGCAGATATGGACGAAGCCTTCATCATTCTGCAGATAGTGCTGGCTCAGCCAGTCAGCCATCCGCTGTGCCGTTTCCATCTGATTGCAAACGGCGAAAAGTGTCGGACCAGAGCCGGAGATACCGCACGCCAGCGCGCCAATATCTTTAGCGGCCTGCCGCGCCTCGGCGAAACCTGGCAGCAGCCGGGTCCGGTAAGGTTCGGCAATCACATCCTGCATAAGTTTAGCTGCCAGCTGCGGCTGACGCGTATGACAGGCGTGAATGAAGCCGGCCAGCAAACGGCCATGCTTGATGCAGTCCTCTTTGCGGTACTGCGCCGGTAAAATGGCGCGCGCTTCTGCGGTGGACACTTTAATGCCCGGATAGGCCATCACCCACAGCCAGTCGTCAAAGCCCGGCACCGCCTGGCTGATGATGTCATTCTCCTGCAGCATCAGCTGAATCCCACCGAGGAAGCAGGGGGCGACATTATCATAATGTACGCTGCCGGAGATCCGCCCTTCCAGCTCGCCCATCAGCGTCAGTAACGTGCTGTCGCTGAGCGGCTTACCGCAGAACGCGTTCATCGCCATTAAACCGGCCACCACCGAGCAGGCGCTGGAACCCAGCCCGGAACCGATGGGCATATTCTTCTCCAGGGTCATCGCCACCGGAATCTCTTTGCCCACCGCCTCGCAGAAAAGCTGCCAGCACTGATACACGATATTCTCTTTAGGATCGGCGGGCAGCTTACTGACAAAACGTCCGGCGTTGGTCAGTGAAAACTGCTCTGCCGCTTCCACGGAGACGCAGTCACCCAGCAGGGAGCCATCAACCGGCGATACCGCCGCGCCCAGCACATCGAAGCCGACGCTGACGTTACCTATCGAGGCCGGTGCGTAAATTTTTACCATGATTAAACTCCCAACTTCCATGACAGCGTACGCAGCAGGTCGGCAAAGACACCGGCCGCTGTGACATCATTTCCTGCACCGTATCCGCGCAGCACCAGCGGAATCGGCTGATAGTAGCGGCTGTAAAACGCCAGGGCGTTCTCGCCGTTCTTCACTTTATAGAGCGGATCGTTGCCGTCAACGGCGTCAATCTTCACTTTGCAGATGCCGCCCTCTTCAATCACGCCAACGTAGCGCAGGACTTTGCCCTCATTCTGCGCCTGTGCAACGCGGTCGGCAAAGGCGTTATCCAGCTCGGGCAGACGCTGCATAAACTGCTCAACATCCTGGATTTCGGTCAGGCTGGCAGGCAGCAGCGGCTCGATCTCAATGTCGCTCAGCTCCAGCTGATGGCCCGCTTCACGCGCCAGGATCAGCAGCTTACGCGCCACATCGGTGCCGGCGAGATCGTCACGCGGATCGGGTTCGGTGAAGCCCATCTCACGCGCCATATTCGTGGCCTGCGACAGCGAAACCCCTTCATCCAGCTTGCCAAAGATGAACGACAGCGAGCCAGAAAGGATACCGGAGAAACGCAGCAGTTCATCACCCGCGTTCATCAGGTTCTGCAGGTTTTCGATGACCGGCAGTCCGGCCCCGACGTTGGTATCATAAAGGAATTTACGCCGTGATTTGGCGGCGGCGGCGCGCATCTGCTGATAGTAATTCCAGGAAGAGGTGTTGGCCTTTTTGTTCGGCGTCACCACGTGGAAGCCTTCGCTGAGGAAATCCGCATACTGATCGGCGACCGCCTGGCTGGAAGTACAATCCACAATCACCGGATTGAGCAGATGATACTCTTTCACCAGACGGGTCAGACGGCCGAGATTAAACGGCTCTTTGGCTTCGTCTAATGCCGACTGCCAGTTGCTTAAATCGATGCCGTGAACGTGGGTCAACAGTGCATGTGAATTAGCGATGCCGCAGACCCGCAGGTCGATATGCTTTTTCTTCAGCCACGCCTGCTGACGATGCAACTGATCCAGCAACGCACCACCGACCCCGCCGACGCCGACGACAAACACTTCGATCACCTGATCGGTGGCGAACAGCATCTGATGCACCACGCGCACGCCGGTGATCACTTCGTCATTGTTCACCACGACCGAGATAGAGCGCTCGGAGGAGCCCTGTGCAATCGCCACGATATTGATATTGGCACGCGCCAGCGCTGAAAAGAATTTCGCTGAGATGCCGCGCAGGGTGCGCATGCCATCGCCCACTACCGAGATTACCGCCAGGTTTTCAATGATATCCAGCGGATCCAGCAGGCCATCTTTCAGCTCCAGATAGAACTCTTCTTCCAGCACATGACGCGCCCGCGCCAGCTCGCTCTGCGGCACGCAGAAACTGATGCTGTATTCGGAAGAGGATTGGGTGATCAGCACGACCGAGATGCCGGTGCGCGACATCGCCGCAAAGACTCTGGCCGCCATCCCGACCATCCCTTTCATGCCGGGACCGGAAACGTTGACCATCGCCATGTTATTCAGGTTGGTGATGCCTTTTACCGGGCTCTCATCCTGCTCGCCTTCGGCACCAATCAGGGTGCCGGGTGCCTGCGGATTAGCGGTGTTTTTGATCAGGCAAGGGATCTGGAACTGGGCGATAGGCGCGATGGTGCGGGGATGCAGTACTTTGGCGCCGAAATAGGAGAGCTCCATCGCCTCCTGATAGGACATCGACTTCAGCAGACGCGCATCCGGCACCTGACGCGGATCGCAGGTGTAGACGCCATCCACATCGGTCCAGATTTCACAGCAGTCGGCGCGCAGACAGGCGGCCAGTACGGCGGCTGAATAGTCTGAACCGTTGCGGCCCAGTACCACCAGCTCGCCACGCTCATTACCGGCCGTGAAGCCCGCCATCAGGATCATGTTCTGTGGCGGGATCTGGCTCGCTTCGATGCGGCGGGTTGATTCAGCGATATCGACTGTAGATTCGAGGTAGTGGCCAATCGCCAGCAGCTTCTCCACCGGATCGATCACGCTGACCTCATGGCCGCGCGCCTGCAGCAGCGCTTCCATGATCGCAATCGAGAGCTTCTCACCGCGACAGATAATCGCCGCGTTAACGCTGTCCGGGCACTGTCCCAGCAGGCTGATGCCGTGCAGCACCTGCTTCAGCTGCGCAAACTCCAGGTCAACGCGGGTTTTCAGTCGATCAAATTCAAAGCCCGGCTGTGCGTCAGCCAGTCCCTGCAGCAGCGCGCTGAAGATGCGTTCGGCGTCGCTGATATTCGGCAGAGCATCCTGACCACTGATGGTTTTTTCAATCATCGCCACCAGATGGTTAGTGATCTTTGCTGGCGCAGAGAGCACGGTTGCAACCTGTCCTTGTTGCGCATTACTTTCCAGAATGTCAGCGACGCGAAGAAAACGCTCCGCATTCGCTACCGAGGTCCCGCCGAATTTCAGCACTCGCATGATATAAACTCTCCTGAATTTAAGCCGAAAAAAAAGCCCGCACTGGTTAGGTGCGGGCTTTTTTTCTGTTTTTCCTGTATGCGTCAGCCCGCACCGTTACCTGGGGTAATGGTGGTGGTAATAATTGTGGTGTTCAGGCTGATTTTACGCATTTAGATTTATTTTCTGTCTGTTTTTGTCTGTCCGTCTTGCTTCCAGAAGTAAAGCAAAGCGCACGTTAAGTCAACCCGATTTGTCCGGCGGACAGATTTCAACCACTGCGCACAGCCACCGGTGAAACCGTGAAACGGTGTTCGATCGTTTGCGATGCAGAAATTCCCTGCGATCTGTTGCTATAAAATCAGCTTTTTGCCGAGGATTTATCTGTGAGTTTTTTTTCAATATCGTGCAGCAGACGATGCAGCATCGCACTGTCGCGCTGTTCCAGCAGACCCACCCGCTGATCGATCCAGTCTGACAGCTTCTCATCATCACTGACGTCGAGTTGCGCCAGCAGGTGATGGAATCGCTGACGCAGTGCCTGCAACTGCTGCCCGTCGGCAGCGGACGCTGTTGGCGCTTCCACCTGATTCAGCTTCGACAGCTGATAGCAGTAAACCATGACCGCCTGACCGAGATTCAGTGACGGGTAGTCATTCGCCATCGGGATGCCGGTCAGCAGGTCGACCTGCTCCAGCTCTTCATTGGTCAGCCCGCTATCTTCGCGGCCAAACACCAGCGCCATACTGTTGACCCACTGGCGCTTCTCCAGCAGTTGCGTTTCAACCTGCTCCGGTGTGGCGTAGTAGCGAAACTTTGCCCGGCTGCGCGCGGTCGTCGCCACCGAAAAATCGATATCCGCTAACGCATCAGCCAGGGTTGCAAAGGTCTGAACGTTATCGAGGATCTCACCAGCGCCATGCGCCACCCGACGCGCAGCAGGATCCTGCCAGGCGTCGCTGGCAACGATACGCAGCTGGCTGAATCCCATGGTTTTCATGGCACGCGCCGCAGCGCCGATATTTTCTGGCCGCGCAGGCGAGACGAGAATCAGGGGAAAAAGCATATTTAATCCATTGGTTCATTTACATAACGCCATATTAACATGGCTGTTAATGATTCAGCCGCCACAAGGTAATAAGAAAATCGCGTGTTAACGATGTTAAACCGGTTAAAAGTCGTGGCCCGAAACTTTTTATCGCCGAAACCAGCCTTATTAAAGAAAACGCTATTAAGTCATTCAACTTCAATGAGATAGAATGTGATTTCCAGCGGGTTTTATTTTGGCCCGACTGAGTAAAAAATGTAACGAAAATGATGCTTTTTGTGAGCTAACCAGGCAATCTGCGAGAAGTTTTTCACAAAAGTGTTAACGTGCTACAATTGCATTTGATATAAGTCAACGAAGCGTTGTTTTTATGCTTATCGGTTGTAGTTGGTGCTGTTAGGTTGCTGTTAATACAGTTAGGATATGCGCCATTATCATTAACGCCCGGGGCATGCAATTTTCATCCTGACTGGCTGAGCTAATACTGTTGTTGACGTTGATAGATGGCTTATCAAAATATGATTTCGTACAACGGTTCAGCGCGGCCCGCCGCTCTCGATGATGGAGAACGCCATACCGCTGTACGCCCTGTTTTCAATTTGTTGGCAAATTTTAGGTAGCTAAACATGCAGACCCCGCACATTCTTATCGTTGAAGACGAACTGGTCACGCGTAATACCCTCAAGAGTATTTTTGAGGCGGAAGGTTATGTGGTGTATGAGGCGACTGATGGTGCTGAAATGCATCAGGTGCTGACCGACAATGACGTTAACCTGGTCATCATGGACATCAACCTGCCCGGTAAAAACGGCCTGTTGCTGGCCCGTGAACTGCGTGAGCAGGCCAATGTTGCTCTGATGTTCCTGACCGGCCGTGACAACGAAGTCGATAAAATTCTTGGTCTGGAAATTGGCGCCGACGACTACATCACCAAACCGTTTAATCCGCGTGAGCTGACGATTCGTGCCCGTAACCTGCTGTCGCGCACCATGAATCTGGCAATGCCAGGTGAAGAGCGCCGTCAGGTAGAAAGCTACAAATTCAATGGCTGGGAGCTGGATATCAACAGCCGCTCACTGATCAATCCAAACGGCGAGCATTACAAACTGCCTCGCAGTGAGTTCCGCGCCATGCTGCACTTCTGCGAAAATCCGGGCAAAATTCAGACCCGTGCCGATCTGCTGAAGAAAATGACCGGCCGCGATCTTAAGCCACACGATCGTACCGTCGATGTCACCATCCGTCGTATCCGTAAGCATTTCGAATCCACGCCGGACACGCCAGAGATCATCGCCACCATTCATGGTGAAGGTTATCGCTTCTGCGGCGACCTGCACGACTAAGCCATGACCGATGCAGCAAATAAAAAAACGCCCCTGCGGGCGTTTTTTTTGTGCTCAGTATGACGACAGCATTAGTGCCACGGCATAATCGGCACGGCGCTGAGCGCATTTTTCGGAGAGCCATCGACCACTTTATCGGAGTAGGTCAGGTAAACCAGAGCGTTGCGCTTTTTGTCGAAGAAGCGTACAACCTGCAGCTTCTTGAAGATCAGAGAGGTGCGCTGGCGGAATACCACCTCACCCTCTGCTTTGCCCTGCGCAATTTTATCACTCAGTTCCACCGGCCCCACCTGCTGACAGGAAATCGCGGCATCAGAAGTATCTTCTGCCAGACCCAGTCCGCCTTTAATACCCCCGGTTTTCGCCCGGCTGATATAACAGGTTACATTTTTAACGTCCGGGTCATCGAAAGCTTCAACGACAATTTTGTGGTCAGGCCCGAATATCTTGAACACCGTATCAACAGAGCCAATCTGTTCGGCAAAGAGCGGGCTGGAAAAGGTCAGCGTGGTCAGCGCAGCGATCATGAGACGACTTATTGTCATGGAGTTACCATTGCAAATGGAATAGATGAGAATGTAATGTACTGTTAATTGAATCAATGACCAAACCAAAACGGGTTTCAGCCCGTACTGATTTAGCACAACCTTCCCCGAGAAACGTCCCGCGTCTTTTGAGCAATGAGTGCTAATATTCTTCGAATGCTTTAGCTGTACCACCAGAGTATGAGGATGTTTTATGGACCAAGCCGGTATCATTCGCGATTTGCTTGTCTGGCTGGAGAGCCATCTGGATCAACCCCTTTCACTGGACAACGTTGCCCAGAAAGCCGGTTACTCTAAATGGCATTTACAGAGGATGTTCAAAGACGTGACCGGACACGCAATCGGCGCCTATATCCGTGCCCGTCGTTTGTCTAAGGCCGCCGTGGCGCTGCGCCTGACCAGCCGCCCGATTCTGGACATCGCACTTCAGTATCGTTTTGATTCACAACAGACTTTTACTCGCGCATTCAAGAAACAGTTTGCTCAGACACCGGCCTGGTATCGTCGCGCTTCCGACTGGAACTCCTTCGGCATTCGTCCCCCGATTCGCCTGGATAATGAGACACAGCCGGAACCGGCTTATGTCACCCTGCCGGAAACGGTACTGGTGGGACAGACCCAGAGCTACACCTGTATTCTGGAGCAGATTTCCAGCTACCGCGACGAAATGCGTCTGCACTTCTGGAAGCAGTTCCTGCTGGAAACGGACACGGTGCCGCCGGTGCTGTATGGCCTGCATCAGGTGCGAGCCAGCCAGGAAAAAGATGATGAGCAGGAGATTCTCTACACCACGGCAGTACCGGCTGACAGCGCGGTCAATCTGCATTCCGGCCAGAACGTTATTCTGGAAGCGGGCGATTACGTGCAGTTCACCTATACCGGTCCGCGCGTCGATCTGCAGGAATTTATCCTGCTGCTCTACGGCACCTGCATGCCAACGCTGGGACTGACCCGCCGTGAGGGACAGGATATCGAACGCTTTTATACCCATGGTGGTAAAAAACGCAGTGAGCCGCCGACTGAGATCCGTTGCGAATATCTGATTCCGATTCGCCGTCAGCAGGCTGAAGCCAGCTAAGTGTCAGACTGCCGTCATCGCGACGGCAGTCTGAGTGCTGTCAGCGTTGCAGCTCGTCGAGCGAGGGCGCATCCAGATGGGAAATATCTCCCGCCATCTCCACAATCCAGCCTTTTGCCAGCCAGGCACTCTCCTGATAATCCACCCGTGAGAGTGAGCAGTTGCGCAGACGCAGGCGACGTTCCGCATAGGCGGGCAGACCCAGAATCGTGCTGACCAGCGACCCCAGCGCCATGCCGTGACTGACCAGCAGCGGACGACTTCCGGCAGGCAGATCGAGACAGGCATTCAGCGCGGCGTGCATGCGCGTTGCCATCTCCGTCATCGACTCCCCTTCAGGAATGCGGCCGCCTTCGGTGCCGTTGACCAGCGTGGCGCGCCACGCCTCTTCTTCCGCCGTTAAGCCATCCAGCGGACGCTTCTCAAGCACACCCATATTCAGCTCACGCAACCGCGCATCCAGCGTGACTGAGCAACCGCAGGCATCCGCGATAATCTCGGCGGTGCGACGCGTGCGCCCCAGATCGCTGGCAATAATATGCGTGATGCCCAGATGTTTCACGCGCTCACCCACCTGCCAGGCTTGTTGCTCACCTTTTTCCGTCAGCGGACTGTCGGACTGACCCTGAATGCGGCGTTCCGCATTCCATACCGTTTCACCGTGACGAACAAGATAGACCTGTAACATGTTAGTTTCCGTTATACTGCGACAAAAATCGCTTTAGGCACTGTCCCATCAGGCGTCCTTGTTGCAGGCAGTCCGGACACAGATAGCGCGATGGGCCAGGCTCTTAATCACCTGAGGGTTCAATCAATTATGTACCATGTTGTCGCAGCCACAACCAACCCAGCGAAGATTAACGCGATTGCTCAGGCTTTCAGCGACGTTTTCGGCGAGGGATCCTGCCATATTGAAGGGGTCGGGGTCGATAGCGGCGTTGCAGCACAACCGTTAACCCATCTCGAAACGCGAACTGGCGCACGTCAGCGCGTGATGAATGCCCGGCAGGTCCGGCCTGAAGCGGCGTTCTGGGTGGCCATTGAGGCGGGCATCGAAGATGACAGCGCATTTGCCTGGATGGTGGTGGAAAATCAGAAGCAGCGCGGCGAATCGCGTTCGGCCAGTTTTACCCTGCCGCCGGTGGTGCTGGCGGGTCTGCGCGAGGGCCGCGAACTCGGCGATGAGATGGCGCGGTTAACCGGCATCGACAATATCAAACACAAGGGTGGCGCAATCGGGGCGTTCACCAACGGCCTGCTCACCCGCTCCAGTGTCTATCATCAGGCACTGATTCTGGCGCTCTGCCCGTTCGTCCATCCGCTCTATCAGCAGTAATCAGGCGCGTCCCAGACGCGCTTCCAGCCAGCGTTTCAGCTCCGGCGGCGCCTCTTTCAGGCTGTTAGAGCCACGGGTAATCGTCGCAATGCCCACGCCGAGCTCATTTTTAAGCTCACGCTGGCTCATCTCGCCGTTCATTAACTCTTCGATAATTCGCAGACGGGTGCCAAACGCTTCCCGCTCATCGGGCGTCATCATCAGTTGCATCAGGGGCAGCGCATGGCCATCAGCAAAGGCCTGCTGCATCAGCACGACAAAGCGCTGCCAGCTATCTTCTGCCGGATGCGCATCGGTAGAGGGGGAATCAGAATGGGTCATGAAGAGGCTTCCGTACTCACTAAAGAGTACGGAAGCTTAGCACAGCTAGTAACGGCGATTCCACTCAGCATCTGACAGGATCTTGTCAGGCTTGCCCATGAAGTGGCGATAGTAGGCGTCATACGCCAGCACACTCTTCACGTAACCGCGCGTTTCAGAGAACGGAATGGTCTCAATAAACGCCACGGCGTCGAGATTGCCCGCACTGGTTTTCAGCCAGCTACGCACCCGGCCAGGACCGGCGTTGTAGGCCGCAGAGGCGAAAATCCGGTTCTGGTTGAACTGCTGATAGACATACTCCAGATACTGCGTACCGATCTGGATATTGGTCTCCGGATCAAGCAACTGACTGGTGTTGCTGTAGCCAGGAATGTTGTACATCTTCACGGTATGCGCCGCCGTGGCAGGCATAATCTGCATCAGACCGCTGGCACCGACCGGGGAACGCGCTTTCGGGTTCCAGGCGCTCTCCTGACGCGAAATCGCCATCGCATAGCTTGGCGGGATCTGCTTCACCTCGGTATTGCGTTCATAAACGCTCCGCCACGCCAGCGGGAAACGCTCTTTCAGGCTGTCCCACATTTTAGCGGTGATCGTCGCCTGCACGCTGAGATCCCACCAGTCCTGCTCATTGGCGTAACGCGCCAGCATCTGCTGCTGCGTGTGCGTCCGGCTGCCGATCAGATTGCTCCACTCGCTGCGGGCCAGGTTATCCAGTCCCCAGTACATCAGCTCGCGAACGCGGGCCAGTTCCGGTCCCTGGATAGTCGCGCTGTCAGGCTTCGGCGCTTCATCAATCTGCAACGGGTAGTCAACGCCCAGTCGCTGGGCCGCCACCATCGGATAGAAACCGCGCTCCTTCATCAGTTTGCGCAGGATCTCTTCGGCTTCCTCTTTGCGGTCTTTTTCAAACAGCAGATCGGCCTGCCAGTACTGCCACTCATCTTTCTCTTTGGCTTCCAGCGGCAGACGGGCGATCCAGGTGTTCAGGCCGCGTCGGTCATGCTGAGAGAGCGCCAGTCGCACCCGGCGTTCCACCAGCGCGGTAGATTCACTGTTCATCACCACCGCATCGCGCCAGCGCGACTGCTCAGAGGTGAGATCGCTGCCCATCATCCGCCAGACCACAATCTCCTTCAGCGCCTGCTCATCTTCCGGCCCCATCTTCTGCGCCCGGACCAGAATCGGAATCAGGCTGCGGGCATTTTCCATGTCCTGCCGTGCCACACGCGTAAAGGCGTAAATCGTGGCCTGACGGGTGAAGTCGGTTGGCCCGACGGCGCTGGCAAAGGAGCTGACCGTTAACGGGTCCTGCTGCAGGGTCTGTATCGCGTCAGACATGGTCTGATAATCGGCAGGCAGCGTTTTCGCCAGATAGCTCACCAGACTGTCATTGCCGGCTTTCATCGCCAGCCGGATGCGTTCCAGGATAGTAATGGGCGATATCTGACCGGAAGCCTGCCAGACCGAGAAGAGCTTATCGCAGTCCGCGGGCAATGCCGTGCCGCGCAGCCAGATCTGTTTCGCGCCATCAAACGCGGCCTGCTGCTGCCCGGTGGCCCATTTGGCGTAATACCAGTTACAGCGCGCCTGCACCGGTTTGGGTTCGGTCGGGCTGAAGTTCAGCACGCCCTGCCAGTCCTGCCGGTAAGCCAGCACATTGATAAAGCGGGTACTGAGCGATCGCGCCGGTGGCAACGTCGGATACTGGCGAATAAAGTTCTGCACCGCCAGGGTGGTCTCCTGATCGAGATCCTGAGCCAGCAGGCGATACTGCAGATAAGGATAGAGCGGATAGTCCTGTAGCGTGGGCAACAGCTGATCCACGGTGGCCATCTGGTTACTGTCCCAGGCCTGTTTAATTTGTTGATAACGTTGCCGTTGTTGATCAAGCGAATCGGCCCATGCGCTGCTGGCCGAACCGACCAGGCAGATCCCTATCATCCAGTTACGCCACTTCACCACGTAAATCTCCTCTGTTGCTGGGGCCGGCGAGTTGCCAGACAGTCTTCATGCTAACCGGGCCACCGGACTCTTGCCATGTTCTTCACAAAATTTACGCACACAGACATTAAACGCACCGTCATTGCTCAGCGTGCGCGCCGTGATTGTGCAAATTATCATCAGAAAATCTTATCACTGAACGTATTAAACTGTTGAATCATCGCGTTAAAAAAGTGGCACAGCCTTTGCTCTGTTGAATTCCATCTTGTATACCAGCTGGAATTCTTCTTATGACTTCAACCCTCGGCCTGACGCTTCCCGCCTGGCAGCAGCGCTATCAGCAGGCGCCGCAACAGATTAGTTCGCTGCTGAGCGCCCACCTGGCGGCTCTCGACACGCACGATAATGCCTGGATCTATCTGGCGACCCCGGAACAGTTAGCGGCACAGATTGAACCGCTGTTGGCGGACTATCAGCGCGATCCCGGCTCTCTGCCACTGTTTGGTGTCCCCTTCGCCGTTAAAGACAATATCGATGTGGCGGGCTGGCCGACCAGCGCCGCCTGCCCGGCCTTTACCTATACCGCCAGCGAAGATGCGGTCGCCGTCGCCCGGCTGAAAGCCGCTGGTGCCGTCGTCATTGGCAAAACCAACCTCGATCAGTTCGCGACCGGTCTGGTGGGCACCCGCTCGCCGTTTGGCGCGGTCAGTAACACCTTTGACGCTGATTATGTCAGCGGCGGCTCCAGCTCCGGCTCGGCATCAGTGCTGGCGCGTGGGCTGGTCGCCTTTTCACTCGGCACCGATACCGCCGGTTCGGGCCGCGTGCCGGCGGGCTTCAACAATATTGTCGGACTGAAGCCAACTAAGGGCTGGTTCTCTGCACGCGGCGTGGTGCCAGCCTGCCGCCTCAACGACACCATTTCGGTCTTTGCCCTGACGGCAGAGGATGCGTTCAGCGTCGCCAGCGTCATCGGTGGCTATGACGCCGGTGACGCCTATTCGCGCATCAACCCGCGCACCGCCCCGGCCAGCCTGCCGGTTCATCCCCATTTTGCTGTCCCGGCAAACCCGGAGTTTTTTGATGATGCTGCCGCCGAAGCGGCCTGGGATCAGGCACTGGAAGCGCTGCAGGCGGGCGGCGCGACGCTGCACCCTATCGACTTCACCCCGTTCCGGAAGCTGGCTGAACAGCTCTATTACGGCGCCTGGGTCGCCGAACGCACGGCGGCGGTGGGCGCTATGCTCGATCGTCCGGCGGAGATGGACCCGGTCGTGTATGAGATCGTTGCAAGCGGCCTGAAATACAGCGCGGTTGATGCCTGGAAAGCCGAATATCTGCGCGCCGAACTGACGCGCCAGATTCAGGAGACGCTGGCAAAGTTTGATGCGCTGGTGGTGCCAACCTCGCCCACCATCCACACCCTGGAAGAGATGAAGCAGGAGCCGATTCACTTCAACTCGCAGTTCGGCACCTACACCAACTTCACAAATCTCGCCGACCTCTCTGCCCTGGCGCTGCCCGCGCCGTTCCGCAACGACGATCTCCCGGCAGGCATCACGCTGATTGCACCGGCCTGGCACGATCGGGCGCTGGCGGAGTTTGGCATTCGCTGGCAGCAGCAGCTCGCTCTGCCGCTGGGCGCGACCGGTCAGCCCTGCCCGGCCCGTCGCGCCACGCTGCCTGCCTCACCTGACCACGTCCGGCTGGCGGTGGTCGGTGCGCATCTCACCGGGATGCCGCTTAATTTCCAGCTCACCGAACGCAATGCCGTCTGGGTCGAAGAGACGAAGACCGCACCACACTACCGCCTCTTCGCCCTGCTGGAGGGCGCGATCAAAAAGCCCGGCCTGATGCGTGATGACCAGGGAGCGGCGATCACCGTGGAGCTGTGGGATATCCCGCTGGCGCGCTTTGGCGAGTTTGTAGCGGAGATCCCTGCACCGCTGGGCATTGGCAGCCTGACACTGGCCGATGGCCGGGTGGTTAAAGGCTTTATCTGCGAAGGCTCAGCGCTGAAGACCGCGCTGGAAATCACTGAAACGGGCGGCTGGCGCAACTGGCTGGCATCACAGGGGAGTCACTGATCATGTTTACCACCGTACTGATTGCCAACCGCGGCGAAATTGCCTGTCGCGCCATCCGCACCCTGAAGCGCCTCGGCGTGAAAAGCGTCGCGGTCTATTCCGACGCTGACCGCAACGCGCAGCACGTTAAGCAGGCGGATATCGCAATCGCGCTGGGCGGCGAGAAAGCCAGCGACAGCTATCTCCGCATCGACAAAATTCTGGCTGCCGCTGAGCAGAGCGGCGCGCAGGCGATCTGGCCCGGCTACGGCTTTCTGTCGGAAAGCCAGTCGTTTGCCGAAGCCTGCGACGCGGCGGGTATCGCCTTTATCGGCCCCACCGCGCAGCAGATTGGTGAGTTCGGCCTGAAGCACCGCGCCCGTGAGCTGGCAGCCAGTGCGGGTGTCCCGATGACGCCAGGCACACCGCTGCTTGCTTCGCTGGAAGAGGCGCTGCAGGCAGCCGATAAGATTGGCTATCCGGTGATGCTGAAAAGCACGGCGGGCGGCGGTGGCATTGGCCTGACGCGCTGCGCCGACGCCGACGCACTCGCCAGCGCCTGGGAGAGCGTGCGCCGTCTTGGCGAGCAGTTCTTCAGTGATGCAGGCGTGTTTCTGGAACGCTGTATCGATCGCGCCCGCCACGTTGAGGTGCAGATTTTTGGTGACGGTAAAGGCACCGTGGTGGCGCTGGGCGAGCGTGACTGCTCACTGCAGCGCCGCAATCAGAAGGTGGTGGAAGAGACGCCTGCACCCGGCCTGTCGCAGGCCACGCGTGATGCCCTGCTCGCCTCGGCAGTGCGGCTCGGCGAGCGGGTGAACTACCGCAGCGCAGGCACCGTGGAGTATATCTACGACGTCAGCCAGCAGGCCTTTTACTTTCTGGAAGTGAATACCCGCCTGCAGGTGGAGCATCCGGTCACCGAATGCGTCACCGGACTCGATCTGGTGGAGTGTATGTTGCAGGTGGCGGCGGGCGATGCGGTGGACTGGTCACGTCTGCAGCAGGCTCCGCAGGGCGCGGCCATTGAAGTGCGGCTCTACGCGGAAGATCCGCTGAAAAACTTTCAGCCCAGCCCCGGCCTGTTAACCGGCGTCACCTTCCCGGACGGCGTGCGTGTCGACAGCGGAATCGAAACCGGCAGCGAGGTCTCCAGCTTCTACGACCCGATGATCGCCAAGCTGATTGTCCATGCCGACACCCGCGATGCGGCGCTGGAAAAACTTCATCATGCGCTGGATGCGACTCAGCTGCATGGCATCGCCACCAACCTCGACTATCTGCGCCAGATTACTTCCAGCGATGCTTTTCGCAGTGGCAATGTCTGGACGCGCTATCTCGACAGCGTCGTCCCTGCCGCCTCCGTGGTGGAAGTGCTGCAACCCGGCACCTTCAGTTCGGTTCAGGACTATCCGGGCCGCCTCGGCTACTGGGATATCGGCGTACCGCCTTCCGGCCCGATGGATGACTTCGCGTTCCGGCTGGCTAACCGCATCGTGGGTAACCACGAGGCCGCCGCAGGCCTGGAATTTACCCTGCAGGGACCGACGCTGCGTTTTCACTGTGATGCCATTGTGGCGCTGACCGGCGCGGACTGCGACGCCACGCTTGAGGGCGAACCGGTCAGCTACTGGCAGCCGCTGACGGTGAAGGCAGGACAGACACTGGCACTGGGACGCGCCCGGCAGGGCTGCCGCAGCTATCTGGCGGTGCGCAACGGCTTCGACGTGCCGGAGTATCTGGGCAGCCGCAGCACCTTTTCGCTGGGACAGTTTGGCGGTCACGCCGGTCGTACTCTGCGGGTTGCCGATATGCTGGCGATCTCCCGGCCTGAACGGGCAGCCTGCACCACGCCTGCCCCGGTCAGCGACCCGCAGCCGCTTGATGCGGCGCTGATTCCGCACTACGGCACCGAATGGCGCATTGGCGTGCTCTATGGCCCGCACGGCGCGCCGGACTTCTTCACCCAGGCCGCCATCGACGAATTCTTTGCCAGCGACTGGCAGGTGCACTACAACTCCAACCGCCTCGGCGTGCGGCTGGTCGGCCCGAAACCGACCTGGACCCGCGCCAACGGCGGCGAAGCGGGCCTGCATCCCTCTAACGTTCACGACTGTGAATATGCTATCGGTGCGGTCAATTTCACTGGCGACTTCCCGGTGATCCTGACGCATGACGGCCCGAGCCTCGGCGGCTTTGTCTGTCCGGTGACCATCGCTAAAGCCGAGCTGTGGAAAGTGGGCCAGGTCAAACCTGGTGACACCATCCGCTTCCACCCGATTACGGCAGACGATGCGCTGGCGCGGGAAAAAGCGCAGATGCATCTGATTGAAACCCTGCGGCCGGAACATCCACCGACCTTTGCCGTACCGTCGCTGGCCGAAACTGCCCACGGCTCCGCCACCATTCTGGCCGCCATTGAGGCCACCAGCAGCACGCCGAAAGTGGTCTATCGCCAGGCGGGCGACAAATATGTGCTGATTGAGTATGGCGACAACGTGCTGGATCTGGCGCTGCGTCTGCGCGTGCATCTGCTGATGAATGCGCTGACGGCGCAGGCGGAGCCAGGTGTGGAGGAGCTGTCGCCGGGTGTGCGCTCACTGCAGGTGCGCTACGACAGCCGCATCATTCAGCAGTCCGCTCTGATGTCGCTGCTGCTGACGCTGGAAGCGACGCTGGGCGATGTCAGCACGCTGAAAGTCCCGTCGCGCGTGGTGTGGATGCCGATGGCGTTTGAAGATAGCGCCACGCTGGGCGCGGTCAGTCGCTATCAGGAGACGGTGCGTGCCAGCGCGCCCTGGCTGCCGAACAACGTGGACTTCATCCAGCGTATTAACGGCTTAAGCAGCCGCGATGAGGTGCGCGACACCCTGTTCGACGCCAGCTATCTGGTGCTGGGGCTGGGCGATGTCTACCTCGGCGCGCCCTGCGCCGTCCCGATCGATCCGCGCCATCGCCTGCTGAGTTCCAAATACAGTCCGGCACGTACCTTTACTGCCGAAGGCACCGTCGGCATCGGCGGCATGTACATGTGCATCTACGGCATGGATTCACCCGGCGGTTATCAGCTGGTGGGCCGCACGCTGCCCATCTGGAACACCTTCCTGAAAAATCCGCAGTTCGCGGCCGATGCGCCGTGGCTGCTGCGCTTCTTCGATCAGGTGCGCTTCTACCCGGTGAGTGAAACCGAACTGAACCAGCTGCGCGAAGATTTCCGTGAAGGCCGCGCCAGCCTGCGTATTGAAGAGACACAGTTTGATTTTGCCGCCCACCAGCAGTTCCTCGCCGACCACGCCGCTGAGATTGCCGCGTTCCGCCAGCGTCAGGCCACCGCCTTTGAACAGGAAGTGCAGCTCTGGGCGCAGGAAGAACAGAACGCACCGGCGGCGGATGAGGTGCAGGCCAGCGTCAGTGAAGAGGAGGAAGCCGGGCTGGCGGTGCAGGCGGATCTCAATGGCAACATCTGGAAAGTGCTGGTACAGCCGGGCGACGAGGTCAGCGCCGGACAGACGCTGATTATCGTCGAGGCGATGAAGATGGAGCTGGCGATTGTCGCGCCGCAGGCTGGTCGTGTGACGCGGATCGCCTGTCAGGCGGGCCGCCCGGTCAGCCCTGGCGATAACCTGCTGTGGCTGGAATAAGGAGCGCCGATGACAACCCAACCTCAATCCCCTAAAGCGCGCCCGGAAGCGCTGGCTGAACGGGTCTATCAGGCGCTGAAGGCCGATATTTTCGCCTTTCGCCTGATGCCGGGCGACCGGTTCAGCGAAAGCGAAATTGCCGGACGGATGGCGGTCAGCCGCACGCCGGTGCGCCAGGCGCTGTTCCGGCTGGAGCGCGAAGGCTTTGTCGAAGTGTGGTTCCGCAGCGGCTGGCAGATTAAAAACTTCGATTTCGCCTGGTTCGAATCGCTGTATGACCTGCGCACGGTGCTGGAGTGCGAGGCGGTAAAACGCCTCTGCGCCCTGCCCGCGCCGCAGTGTGCCGCACTGTTAAATGAACTCAACCAGTTCTGGTGCGAGGCGGAGGCGCTCACCGAAGGTCTGGTGGTATCGCAGCATGACGAAGCGTTTCACATGACGCTGGTCGCGGCCGCAGGCAACCCGGAGATGGCGCGCATTCACGCCGAACTCACCGAGAAGATCCGCATTATTCGCCGGCTCGACTTCACCCGCGATGACCGCATCTGTGCGACCTATCAGGAACATGCCGAAATTTTACAGGCGATTTTCCAGCAGCAGACAGGCGAGGCGCAACGCATCCTGACCGACCACATCGCCGTCAGTAAGGCGGAGGTCAGGAAGATCACCCTGCACCGCCTCCAGCAGGCCCGGCTCCAGCTCACCGAATAACATAACAACCACTCAGGGGTTTAAATGATGAAAAGACGTTCGTTGATCAAAGCTTTCGCCCTCTCCGCTACCGTTGTCAGTATGGGTTTTGCCTGGAGTGCGCAGGCGGCTGACACCATCAAGGTGGGGATCATGCATTCGCTCTCCGGCACCATGGCGATTTCTGAAACGCCGCTGAAAGATGTGGCGCTGATGACCATAGATGAAATTAACGCCAAAGGCGGCGTGCTGGGGAAAAAGCTGGAGCCGGTGGTGGTCGATCCCGCCTCCAACTGGCCGCTGTTTGCCGAGAAAGCGCGGCAGTTGCTGACGCAGGATAAAGCGGCGGTAGTGTTTGGCTGCTGGACTTCGGTGTCGCGCAAGTCGGTGCTGCCGGTATTTGAGGAGCTGAACGGCCTGCTGTTCTATCCGGTGCAGTATGAAGGGGAAGAGATGTCACCTAACGTCTTCTACACCGGCGCGGCGCCTAACCAGCAGGCGATTCCGGCCGTGGAATACCTGATGAGCGAAGATGGCGGCAGCGCAAAACGCTTCTTCCTGCTGGGCACCGACTACGTCTATCCGCGCACCACCAACAAGATCCTGCGCGCCTTCCTGCACAGCAAAGGCGTGGCCGACAAAGATATCGAAGAGGTCTACACGCCGTTTGGTTACAGCGACTACCAGACCATCGTTTCCAACATCAAAAAATTCGCGGCAGGCGGTAAAACGGCGGTGGTTTCGACCATCAACGGCGACTCCAACGTGCCGTTCTACAAAGAGCTGGCTAACCAGGGCATCAAAGCCACGGACATTCCGGTGGTCGCCTTCTCCGTGGGCGAAGAGGAGCTGCGCGGTATCGACACCAAACCGCTGGTGGGTCAGTTAGCGGCCTGGAACTATTTCGAGTCAATCGATAATCCGACCAACGCGAAATTCGTCGCCGATTACCGCGCTTACGCCAAAGCACACAACCTGCCGAACGCCGCCACCGTCGTTACCAACGACCCGATGGAAGCGACTTATGTCGGCATTCATATGTGGGCACAGGCGGTGGAAAAAGCGGGCACGACCGATGTGGACAAGGTGCGCGCGGCGATGGCCGGTCAGACCTTTAAAGCGCCGGATGGCTTTACCCTGACCATGGACCAGACCAACCACCATCTGCATAAGCCGGTCATGATTGGCGAAGTGGAAGAGAACGGCCAGTTCAGCGTGGTGTGGCAGACCGATAAGCCGGTGCGTGCGCAGCCGTGGAGCCCGTACATTGCCGGTAACGACAAGAAGCCCGATCACCCGGTGAAGACCGCGCAGTAATCGCGCGTTGCTGATGAGAAAGCGTCACCCGCTGTGAAGCGGCAGCACGGCAGTGGTCATCCGACTGCCGTGCTGACCTCCCCAAACGAGGCTCCTTTTATGAATCTATGTCGCTGCTTTTTCAGCCTGCTCCTGCTGATGCCGCTGTTTGCCTGCGCCGGACCGGCGGCGGACTTTGCTGCCGCCAGCCGCAGCCAGCAGGCCACGCTGCTGCAACAGTGGGCCGCCGCGCCGGACAGTCATCGCCTGCCGTTGCTGGAAGCACTGAATGCCGAAACCGTGGTCATCGACCAGAACAAACAGCCGTTCAGCCAGCAGGGGTCGACGCTGCAGCCGCTGGATACGGTGGCAAAGCCCACGGGTAATCTGAAAAAGCTGTTTATGAACAATCGCCTGCGCGTGCTGGTTAACAACGCGCTGGCTGCCCACCAGCTGGTGAGCAGTGATGCCACCCTGCGTCTGCGCGCGGCGCAGCAGTTGCAAAATGAGGGTGCCGCCGACCAGTTGCCGCTGCTGGAACAGCGCCTGGCCGCCGAACAGGACAGCCGCGTTCACGCCGCATTAGCGCTGGCGCTGGCGAATCTGCAACTGGCGGATGGCGAGCCGATGGTGCGCCTGCGGGCGGTGAAGCTGCTGGGCGAGTCCAGCGATCCCAACACCCAGGCCAGTCTGCAACGCCTGACCCAGCCCGCGAATGAGCCGGACGCCACGGTGCGGGCAGCCGCGGCGGAGAGCCTGCAACAGATTCAGAAGCGGCTGATGTGGGGCGATCTGCTGGGGCAGGCGTTTAGCGGCCTGTCACTGGGCTCCATCCTGCTGCTGGCCGCGCTGGGCCTGGCGATCACCTATGGCCTGCTGGGGGTGATCAACATGGCACACGGTGAAATGCTGATGCTCGGCGCGTACGCCACCTGGTGGGTTCAGAGCCTGTTTCAGCAGTTTGCACCGGACTATTTAGCCTGGTATCCACTGCTGGCGCTGCCGGTCGCCTTTATGGTTACTGCCACCATCGGCATGGCGCTGGAGCGCACCATCATCCGTCATCTCTATGGCCGTCCGCTGGAAACGCTGCTCGCCACCTGGGGGATCAGCCTGATGCTGATCCAACTGGTGCGGGTGCTGTTCGGGGCGCAAAACCTGGAGGTGGCGAATCCGTCATGGCTCTCGGGTGGCTTACAGCTGCTGCCTAATCTGGTGCTGCCGTGGAACCGCATCGCGGTGATCCTGTTTGTGGTATTTGTGCTGGCGCTTACCTGGCTGCTGCTTAACCGGACCCGCCTAGGCATGAACGTGCGCGCCGTGACGCAGAATCGCGCGATGGCAGAGTGCTGTGGCGTGCCGACCGGCCGCGTCGATATGCTGGCGTTTGGCCTTGGCTCGGGCATTGCCGGGCTGGGCGGCGTCGCGCTGTCGCAGCTCGGTAACGTCGGACCGGAGCTGGGTCAGGGCTACATCATCGACTCGTTCCTGGTGGTGGTGCTGGGTGGCGTCGGCCAGCTGGCGGGCACTGTGGTGGCCGCGTTCAGCCTGGGCATTCTGAACAAAGTGCTGGAGCCGCAGATTGGCGCGGTGCTCGGTAAGATCCTGATTCTGGTGATTATCGTGCTGTTTATTCAGAAACGTCCGCAGGGCCTGTTTGCGGTTAAAGGAAGGGTGACTGACTGATGACGCAACCCATCACACTTCGCGTGGCGCGCACGGCGCCGCGCCTGACGATCAGCATCGGCCTGGCGATCACCCTGGCGTTACTGGTGATGCCGTTTCTGGCGCTACTGCCCGCCACGCATCCGCTGGCGATTTCCACCTATACCCTGACGCTGGTCGGCAAAATCCTCTGCTATGCGGTGGTCGCGGTGGCGCTCGATCTGGTGTGGGGCTATGCCGGACTGCTGTCGCTGGGTCACGGCCTGTTCTTTGCACTGGGCGGTTACACCATGGGCATGTATCTGATGCGCCAGGCCGCTGGTGAGGGCCTGCCCGCCTTTATGTCCTTTCTCTCCTGGCGTGAGCTGCCCTGGTTCTGGACCGGCACGGAATACTTCGCCTGGGCGCTCTGCCTGAGCATGCTGGTGCCGGGCCTGCTGGCGCTGGTGTTTGGCTTCTTCGCCTTTCGCTCGAAGATCAAAGGCGTCTACTTCTCCATCATGACTCAGGCGCTGACCTACGCCGGGATGCTGCTCTTCTTCCGCAACGAAACCGGTTTTGGCGGCAACAATGGCTTTACCGGCTTTACCACCCTGCTCGGCTTTTCGGTGACGGCGACCGGAACCCGCATCGGGCTGTTTATCGCCACGGTATTACTGCTGTTACTGAGCCTGGTAATCGGCTTCGCCCTGGCGCGCAGCAAATTTGGCCGGGTGCTGACCGCCGTACGGGATGCCGAAAACCGTCTGATGTTCTGTGGTTACGACCCGCGCGGCTTCAAGCTGTTTGTCTGGACGGTCTCCGCCGTGCTGTGTGGCCTGGCCGGGGCGCTCTATGTGCCGCAGGTCGGCATTATCAATCCGGGGGAGATGTCACCCGCCAACTCGATTGAAGCGGCGATCTGGGTCGCGCTGGGTGGCCGCGGCACGCTGATTGGCCCGCTGCTGGGCGCCGCGATTGTTAATGGCGCACGCAGCTTCTTCACCGTCGCCTTCCCTGAATACTGGCTCTTCTTCCTGGGACTGATGTTTATCCTGGTGACGCTGTTTCTGCCGCACGGCGTGATTGGCCTGCTGCGCCGGAGGAAAAAATGAGTGATGCCCTGTTTACCCAACCCCAGCTGGCGGATCGCCACCGGGCGCAGCGCGATCCGGTGCTGCAACTGGAGAAAATCAGCGTGTCGTTTGACGGCTTCCGGGCGCTGACCGATCTTTCGCTGCAGATCGGCGTCGGTGAACTGCGCTGTGTGATCGGCCCCAACGGCGCGGGCAAAACCACGCTGATGGATGTGATCACCGGCAAAACCCGGCCCGACGCCGGCCGGGTGATCTACGACCAGAACAGCGATCTGACCCGTCTCTCACCCGTTGAGATCGCCCGCGCCGGCATTGGCCGTAAGTTCCAGAAGCCCACGGTGTTTGAGGCGTTAACCGTGTTCGAGAATCTGGAGATCGCGCTCAAAGCCGATAAATCGGTCTGGGCCAGCCTGCGTGCCCGCCTCAGCAGCGAACAGCACGACCGGATTGATGAGGTGCTGAAACTGCTGCGGCTGGGCGGCGAACGCCAGCGTCGCGCGGGCCTGTTGTCGCACGGCCAGAAGCAGTTTCTGGAGATCGGCATGCTGCTGGTACAGGAGCCCCATTTGCTGCTGCTGGATGAACCGGCCGCAGGCATGACCGACGCTGAGACGGACTACACCGCCGAGCTGTTCCGCAGCCTGGCGGGCAAACATTCACTGATGGTGGTGGAGCATGACATGGGCTTTGTCGAGACCATCGCCGATCATGTCACCGTACTGCATCAGGGACAGGTTCTGGCCGAGGGTTCGCTGCGCGAGGTTCAGGCTAATGAGCAGGTTATCGACGTTTATCTGGGGCGCTGAAATGTTACAGGTTACTGAACTGAATCAATATTATGGCGGCAGTCACATTCTGCGCGGCCTGTCATTTGAGGTGAAGATTGGCGAAATTACCTGTCTGCTGGGGCGCAATGGCGTGGGGAAAACCACGCTGCTGAAGTGCCTGATGGGGCTGATTCCGGCGAAGTCAGGCGAGATTCAGTGGCAGCAGCAGCGAATGAATGGTCGCAAGCCGCACCAGCGGGTGCAGGCGGGCATCGCCTATGTGCCACAGGGACGGGAAATCTTTCCGCGTCTGACGGTGGAAGAGAACCTGCTGATGGGTCTGTCACGCTTTCCGGCTGCGCAGGCGCGTGAAGTGCCGGAGGAGATCTATCAGCTCTTCCCGGTGCTGCTGGCGATGAAGTCACGCCGGGGCGGCGATCTCTCTGGCGGTCAGCAGCAGCAGCTGGCGATTGGCCGTGCGCTGGCCTGTCGGCCCCAGCTGTTGATCCTTGATGAACCGACCGAAGGGATCCAGCCTTCGGTGATCAAAGAGATCGGCGCGGTGATCCGCCAGCTGGCGCAGCGCGGCGATATGGCGATCCTGCTGGTGGAGCAGTTTTATGACTTCGCAGCGGAGCTGGCGGACAGCTATCTGGTGATGTCGCGCGGTGAGATCGTGCAGCGTGGCCGCGGCGACACCATGGAAGCAGAGGGTGTGCGCGGCCTGGTGGCGATTTAAATCCGGCTCAGAGCAGGCCGGTCTCGACGGAGAAGTGGCGCTGTTCACCGCTCGCCAGGGTGATCAGCGTATCGGCCTGCTGCGCGGCAAGAAAACCCTCTGGCCGACAGGTGGCGGGCAGAATGTAGGCCGCCACCTGCTGATCGTGGTTATGCAGCAGCCAGCGGGTCGCGTGCGGGAACTGTGCGGTAGAGAAGCGCGTCATCAGCGCATAGCCCTGCGGCGAATGCAGCTCAAACTGTACCTCATCACCATACTGCGGCAGATCGTCCGCAAAGAAGACGATCTCCGGATCGCAGAGCTGCGGCTGATCGAGCTGCTGTAACGCCTGCGGATCGCGCGCCAGCCGATCCGTGTAATCCCGCCAGGCGGGCGTGGGTCGCAGGTGCGCCGGGATCGAGCGACGCAGCTGGAATGCCTTTTCGGGGATCGACTGCCGGAAACGTCCCTGATCGACCCATGCGCTGTTGAGGTGACACATATACTGCAACGGCATCGGTGCACCGGCGAGATTGGTCACCGTCATCTCTATCGTCAGACGGGGCCGATCGGCCTGAAGGCGGACGGCAGGTGCCGCAAGGTAGTGATGGCCGAAGCCTTTAACATATTCACATTCCCCTTCCAGCGACAGCGTCTGATCCTCCAGCACCAGCCAGGCGCTATCCATGCGGGCGCAGGCCATTTCACCGTGCAGCGGATGATCGTCCTCTGGCGCCGGGCAGCCGTTAGCCAGCAGACCCGAATGAAATGCAAAGCAGCCATAGGTGTCGATGATCGAATGTGCGGGCAGCGGCTGTTTAAAACTGTGGCCCATGGTCAGGTTATGATCGTCAAACTGCACGTCCCAGATCATCTGTCCGAGAAACGGCAGCACGGTCACGCTGCCGCGCCGGTTGTGAATCCGCACCGCCTCAATGCCCGCCGGATAGCGAAACAGCTCAACCCGGAAGTCTTCGCTCTCTAACAGCACCCAGGGCGTGGCGTGAAACTGGTCACGCGCTAAGGGTAAACGGGTTTTCATGGTAACTCCCCCACCAGACGACCGGCGGCAACCGGCTGTTTTTTATGGCGCAGTTCGCCATAGAAGTAGAATCCGACCCAGGCGAAACAGAGCAGCGAAACGCCAAACGCCAGCTGCATTGAGTGCAGCGTGTCAGACACCAGCCCCTGCAGTGCCGGGACAAAGGCCGCGCCGACAATCGCCATCACGATAAACGCGCCTGCCACTTCGGTGTATTTATTCTCGACCGTCGCCAGCGTACCGGCGTAGATCGTTGCCCAGCAGGGGCCAAACAGCACGCTGACAAACACGGCGGCGTAGACGGCGGTAAAGTCCGGCACCAGCATCACATAGGCCAGCGTCAGCACGCCCAGCACCGAATAGGCGATCAGCACTTTCTCGGCACGGAAGCGGGTCATCAGGAAGTTCGCCACGAACTTACCGATAAAGAAGCAGACGAAGCTGTAAATCATAAAGTCAGAGGCGTGACGCTCATTGGCCGCCCCCAGCGTCAGCGCCAGACGAATGGTAAACGACCAGACCGCCACCTGCATGCCGACATAGAGGAACTGGGTCACAATTCCGCGTTTAAAGTGACGATTAGCGGCCAGATAGCGGAAGGTCTCGCCCAGCGATGGCCGGGATTTTTCATTACTCTCAGGTTTGCAGCGCGGATAGCGGGTGAACATAAACAGCAGCATCACCACCACCAGCACCATGACCAGATATTTGTAGGGTTCCAGCGTGTGCTCCAGCATCGTCAGGCGGAAGGCATGCGCCTGCTCTGCCGTCATCGTCGCCATCTGACTTTCCAGGCTGTCGCCGTCCTGGAACACCAGATATTTACCCAGCACGATCCCCATCAGCGCACCAATCGGGTAGAAGGTCTGGCTGACGTTGAGGCGCAGCGTGGCATGGTCGCGATGGCCAATCATCGAACTGTAGGTATTGGCCGCAGTTTCCAGGAAGCTCAGGCCGATGGCGATGGCAAAGATCGCCGCGAGGAACATGGTGTAGGTCGCCATGTGCGAAGCGGGATAGAAAGCGATACAGCCAGCAATGTAGAGCGCCAGGCCAGTCATAATCGCCATCTTGTAACTGGTTTTGCGGATCACCAGCGAGGCGGGGATCGCAATCAGAAAATAGCCGCCATAAAAGGCGCTCTGCACCAGCGCACTGGCAAAGTCGCTCAGGGCGAACACGCTTTTAAACTGGGTGATCAGAATATCGTTGAGACTCGCCGCACAGCCCCAGAGCGGAAAGAGGCACGACAGCAGAATGAACTGGAACAGCGGCGTTTTATTCAGATAGCCATCAGATTGCTGAACAATTTTCTGTTGCATAGCAGAACCTCAGTTACGGTTGAGAAAACGCTGGAAAGCCCCGGCGTCGGGATAAGCACACTGCGTGCCGCGCCCGGTGACGCTGCAGGCGGCATAAGCAGAAGCCTGCGTCATGGCGGCGGCCACATCGCCGGTTTTCACCAGCAGATACGCAAAACAGCCGATAAAGGCATCACCCGCACCGCTGGTATCGACCGCCTGAACCGGCGTCGCGGCCACGCGATGCACCTGGTCGCCGCTCATCCAGACCGATCCCCGGCCGCCCAGCGTGATGATCAGATTTTTAAGGCCGCGCTTCAGCAGCGACTGTCCGGCGAGGATCACCTCTTCATCGGTGCTGACCGGCAGGCCGGTGAGGATCTCCAGCTCGGTTTCGTTGGGCATAAAGAAATCGCATTTGCAGGCGTAGTGAATATCGAGCGTGGCAACGGCCGGTGCCGGATTCAGGATCACGTTGATCTGATGCTGGCGGGCAAAATCGATGGCGTAATAGACCGTCTCCAGCGGGATCTCCAGCTGCAGGATGATCAGTTCACAGGCTTTCAGCGCCTCTGCCGCGTCGTCGATATCGGCGGGTTTCAGCTGCTGGTTGGCGCCTTTGATAATCAGAATGCGGTTCTGCGACTGGTCATCGACAAAAATCGGTGCCACGCCGCTGGAGGTGCCCGGTGCGGTGGTGACAAAGCGCGTGTCCACGCCCTGCTGCTGTAAATTGGCCACGGTGTTGGGGGCAAAGATATCGTCGCCGACCTTGCTGACCATCATCACCCTGCCACCCATTTTCGCCGCCGCAACCGCCTGGTTAGCGCCTTTACCGCCGCAGCCAATGGCAAAGTCGGGCGCTTCAAGGGTTTCGCCCGCTTTCGGCAGGCTGTTGGTATAGGTAATCAGATCGACCATGTTTGAGCCGATGACCGCAATTGTCATGAAAAATCTCCCGGATGTTTTTCACACTTTAAATGTTATTAAAGTAACAATAACCTTTCTTAAAAGTTAAATATGTGACAAAAAACACATCCTGAAGCGACGAATACCGGCGGGAAAGGGCATGGGCGGGGATTTAAAGTGTTACTATTATAACAAGATAACATCATGGACCGTGGCGGCTGAGAGAAAGGATCGCCTGTAGCGATGGGGCGGGATCACCGCACGGTGGAGGTTTGCGGCCTTTACAGATTGCGGGTAAGATTGACTGCCAGCCTGGCGGATGAGACGCAACTCATTCAAATCTGTGAGGTTTGTCGCGTATTGACGTCGATTCCGGCGTTCTTGCTCCGCACTGCAGGATAGGTAACAGAGAAATGACCATGGAAACCCGGCGCGACGAACGCATTCACAAGCTGACGCAGGCGCTGAAACGCACCGACAAACTGCATCTGAAAGATGCGGCCCAGCTGCTGGGTGTCTCAGAGATGACGGTTCGCCGTGATTTAACCGAGCCAGGTTCCAGCGTGGTCCTGCTGGGTGGCTATATCGTCAGCGACCCGAAAAGTCATGCCGGCCACTATTTTGTCAGCGATCAGCATGGGCAGAATGCCGCCAGAAAGCAGCGCCTGGCGCAGGCGGCGGCCAGCCTGATCACCGAGAACGATACGGTCTTCTTCGATTGCGGCACCACCCTGCCCTATATTGTTGATGCCATCCCTGACACGTTGTCATTCACCGCCATCTGCTGCGCCATGAATACCTTTCTGACCCTGAAAGAGAAACCGGCCTGTAACGTCATCCTCAGCGGCGGTGAATTTCATGCCGACAATGCGCTGTTTACGCCGATTGGGGTGCATACCATCCTTGACGATCTCTGTCCGACGCTGGCCTTTATCTCTGCGGCGGGCATCGACAAAGATCAGGGGGCGACCTGCTACAACACCAATGAACTGATGATGAAACATCACGCCATGCTGCGCGCCCGAAAGTCGGTGCTGGTGGCGGACAGCAGTAAATATGGCAAAGTGCTGCCCGCCCGCATCGCCGGGCTGCAGCGCTTTGATCTGCTGGTGAGTGACAGCGCGCCCGATCAGGCGTTGCAGACCTGGCTGACACAGCAGGCGATACCGCTGCGCCTGCCCTGAGGCCTGCCTCTGCCCGAGTGTCTGGCCCTGTCAGCGATTGAGCGCGGAAATCAGACAGTTATCCCACATAGTGTCCGGCATCACGTCCTTCAGGGCATTATTCGCCGCCCCCCGGCTGGGATTAAACGGTGAAAAAGGCTAAACTTCGACATCATTCCAACGACCAACAGACCCAGAGGCTCAAACCAACGTGGCTCAATTCGTCTATAGCATGCATCGCGTCGGCAAAGTGGTTCCGCCGAAGCGACATATCCTGAAAAACATCTCCCTCAGCTTCTTCCCTGGCGCAAAAATCGGCGTACTCGGTCTGAATGGCGCGGGTAAATCTACCCTGCTGCGCATCATGGCCGGCATCGATAAAGATATCGAAGGGGAAGCGCGTCCACAGCCAGGCATCAAGATTGGCTACCTGCCGCAGGAGCCGCAGCTTAACCTTGAACACACCGTGCGTGAGTCGGTAGAAGAAGCGCTGTCAGAAGTGGTTGGCGCACTGAAGCGTCTCGACGAAGTCTATGCGCTCTATGCCGAAGAGGGTGCAGATTTCGACAAGCTGGCCGCTGAGCAGGGCCGTCTGGAAGAAATCATCCAGGCGCATGATGGTCACAACCTGAATACTCAGCTGGAACGTGCTGCCGATGCGCTGCGCCTGCCAGACTGGGACGCAAAAATCGCCACCCTTTCCGGTGGTGAACGTCGCCGCGTTGCCCTGTGCCGTCTGCTGCTGGAAAAACCAGACATGCTGCTGCTGGACGAACCGACGAACCACCTGGACGCCGAATCTGTCGCCTGGCTGGAGCGCTTCCTGCATGACTTCGAAGGCACCGTCGTGGCGATTACGCATGACCGTTACTTCCTGGATAACGTGGCAGGCTGGATTCTGGAACTTGACCGCGGTGAAGGTATTCCGTGGGAAGGCAACTACTCCTCCTGGCTGGAGCAGAAAGATGCGCGTCTGGCGCAGGAAGCCTCTTCTGAAGCCGCTCGTCGTAAGTCGATTGAGAAAGAGCTGGAGTGGGTTCGCAAAGGACCAAAAGGCCAGCAGTCTAAAGGCAAAGCCCGTCTGGCACGCTTTGAAGAGCTGAACAACACGGACTACCAGAAGCGTAACGAAACCAACGAACTGTTCATTCCACCAGGTGCCCGTCTGGGTGACAAAGTGCTGGAAGTCAGCAATCTGCGTAAGTCCTATGGCGACCGTGTGCTGATTGACGATCTCTCGTTCTCGGTGCCAAAAGGCGCGATTGTCGGGATTATCGGTCCGAACGGCGCGGGTAAATCGACGCTGTTCCGCATGATGTCCGGTCAGGAGCAGCCTGACTCCGGCAGCATCGTGCTGGGTGAGACCGTTAAGCTGGCCTCAGTCGATCAGTTCCGCGACAGCATGGATAATTCCAAAACCGTGTGGGAAGAAGTTTCCGGCGGTCAGGACATCATGCGTATCGGTAACACCGAGATGCCAAGCCGCGCCTATGTCGGCCGCTTTAACTTCAAAGGCGTCGATCAGGGCAAACGCGTGGGCGAACTGTCAGGTGGTGAGCGTGGTCGTCTGCACCTTGCGAAGCTGCTGCAGGTTGGCGGCAACATGCTGCTGCTCGATGAGCCAACCAACGACCTGGACATTGAAACCCTGCGCGCGCTGGAAAACGCCCTGCTGGAGTTCCCGGGCTGTGCGATGGTGATCTCGCATGACCGCTGGTTCCTGGACCGTATCGCGACGCACATTCTGGATTACCAGGATGAAGGCAATATCGAATTCTTCGAAGGTAACTTTACCGAATATGAAGAGTACAAGAAGCGTACCCTCGGCGCCGACGCGCTGGAGCCAAAGCGCATCAAGTACAAGCGTATGACGAAGTAATCGTGTCAGAGGAGGCTCAGGCCTCCTCTCACTTCACCTGTTACGTTTTGAGGTCTGAACGCAATGAAGAAAAAAGCTGATCGGCCAGTAGCTAAAAAAGCGGAAGCGATTTATGAAGCGACTAAAGTCGCGAACTTTGCCGCAAGTTCACTGCTTGAAGGGATACGTATCTCGACAGATGCTGAATTTTCGACCCTGGAACAGGTTCGACGCCGCTATAAGCAGTAACAGGAGCCGAACGTGAATCGTTATCTTGTCTGGCGAGATCACTACTGCTATCCCGATTCAGATGTTCTGATGAATCGTTACGATATCCGCGATCAAACCCTGCTCGATCAGGCTGAGCGTGATGTTACCGCGCTGACCATTCACACCATTAAGCTCTCTCATCCCCCGTTTTCTCTCCAGTCTCTGTGCCACATTCATTACTGCCTGTTTAACGAGCTATATAGCTGGGCGGGAAAAGTGCGCGATATCTCAATCAGCAAAGGACAGACCCGATTTTGCCAGCCGACTTTTATTGTGAGTGAAGCGGAGAAATTATTTGCAAAACTGGCCTGCGAAAGATGGCTGAAGCAGGCTGACTATGAATCTTTTTGTCATCAGGTTGCCTGGTATTACTGCGAGTTCAACATTCTCCATCCCTTTCGGGAAGGAAATGGTCGGGCATTACGCATTCTGTTCGAACATATTATTCTTAATGCGGGCTATCAGGTGAGCTGGGAAGGCCTGAGCGCCAGCGACTGGTTAGCGGCAAATATTGCGGGTTACCAGAGTGGCCCGGAAAAAATGGCGGCACTGTTCCTGCGCCACATTGTGCCGCTCAGCGATAAAACTCCCGGAATACCGGTGACTGCAGGGCGAACTCAATAAAACGCGCCAGCGCAGGCGAATTGAGTTTACGGCCTGGATAAACCAGCCACAGCTCATTCCCCTCGATCTCCCATTCCGGCAGCACCGGCACCAGCCGGGGATCCGCCATCGCCCCATCGGTCAGAAAGTGCGGCAATAGGGTAATGCCCGCATCGCCCAGCGCAGATTCGCGCGCATAGAGTAAATTGTCGGTGAGATGGCCTGGCGGCAGCAGCCAGCGGTAGAACTCGTCATCACGCTGCAACACCCATTCATTCCAGGCGCGATGCGCAATACAGCGGTGGGCCGAGAGCTGATGTGGATGGAGCAGCGGTGGGTGCTGATTAAGATAGTGCTGTGAAGCGACCAGCAGTCGCGGGCAGTTGCCTATCCGGCGGCCAATCAGCGAGGACTCCTGCGGCTGACCGGTGCGCAGCGCCACATCGAAGCCCTCCTGCACCAGATCGCGCATCTCATCGGAGATCGAGACATCCAGCGTCACATCAGGATAGAGGCGTAAAAACTCCGCGTTACAGCGCGCCAGCAGCGTCGCGCCAATCCCCGCAGGGCTGGTGATGCGCAGACGCCCGCTGGGGTTTTCCCGCAGGCTGGCAATCGCCTGATCGGCGCGTTCACTGGCCTGCATCATCTCCTGGCAATGCAGCAGATAGCGCTCCCCGGCAAAGGTCAGATTGAGCTGGCGGGTGGTGCGGTTCAGCAGACGAATCCCCAGCCGCTGCTCCAGCTGGCTGATGCGCTGACTGACACTCGATTTGGGCAGACCTGCGCGTTCCGCCGCACCGGTAAAGCTGCCGCACTCCGCCACCAGCGCAAACAGCGCCATATCCTGCCACTGACGAAATGCCATTGTTCACCTCAGACGAACACTCTATGAAAGATTGTCCATCTTATCACCAGTAAAATCAGGTTCTACACTTAAGTCACTTACAAAGGAGAACCTTTATGTCTATTCGCGCTATCGCAGTTAATCCGGAAAACCCTGAAAACTTCACCGAAATTTTCCCTGAAACCCCAACGCCAGGTGAGTATGACCTGCGGGTTGAAGTCAAAGCCGCATCGGTCAACCCGGTCGATACCAAGGTTCACAAAGGGGCGAAGAAGAATGGCTTACAGCAGCCACGCATCCTCGGCTGGGATGCCAGCGGCGTCGTGCTGGAAGTGGGCAGCTCAGTCAGCAACTTTAAGCCTGGCGATGAAGTCTTCTATGCGGGTGACCTGACGCGTCCCGGCAGTAACAGCACCGAGCAACTGGTGGATTCACGCATCACCGGTCACAAGCCTGAGAGCCTGGACTGGGCGCAGTCAGCCGCGATCCCGCTGACGGCCCTGACCGCCTGGGAAGGATTGTTTGAGCGACTGAATCTTGAGACGGCAACGGAAGATCAGACCCTGCTGATCGTCGGCGGCGCGGGTGGTGTTGGATCGCTGGCGATCCCACTGGCGAAGCTGCGCAGCAAAGTGAAGATCATTGCGACGGCCTCGCGTGAAGATTCCGCCCAGTGGTGCCGCGATCGCGGAGCCGATCTGGTGATCAACTACAAAGATATGATCGGTGAGCTGGAAAAACAGGGCATTAAGCAGGTCGATTATATCTTCTGCCTGAATGATACCGATGGTCACTGGGAGACGATGGCGAAGCTGATCGCCCCACAAGGCCATATCTGCACCATCGTGGAAAACGAACATCCGCTGTCGATGGATCAGCTGAAGCTGAAGAGCGCTGCCCTGCACTTCGAGCTGATGTATACCCGCAGCATGTTCAACACGCCGGATATGGCGCGTCAGGGCGAGATTCTGGATGCGGTATCGGCGTTGCTGGATGAAGGTAAGCTGCAAACCACACTGAGCGAGACGCTGCACGGTCTGAGCGTTGAGACCTTAACCGCCGCCCATCAGCGCGTGCTGGAAGGCCACATGCGCGGCAAAGTGGTGATGGTCTATTAATGCACTGACCCGGCTGCCATCCGGCAGACCGGGTCACAGCATGCTTTACGGCTGGGCGTTTTTTTCGCCCAGCATCGCTTTGACCAGCTCAATGCAGCGCAGGAAACGCGCGTCATAATCATCTTCCTGCACGTGCAGGAATTCGATGTTGTTTTCACGCAGCATCGTCACCAGCATCGACTGAAACTCCCGTCGATCCACTGAACTGCCCAGGCTGCGCAATCCATCCGCGACCCAGGGCACGTTGTTCTCCAGCAGAATCACCAGATCAAAACGATATTCATCGATCAGGGCCTGCACAAAGGGGTGTTCACGCCCTTCATACTTCAGACAAAACGCCTGCGTAGTCACAAAGTCGGTGTCGATAAACGCCACTTTATTGGCATATTTGACGGCGAAATCGATGTACTGCGCCTGACCCAGCGCGATCTTGTCGTAATCAGAATATTGCAGCGCCATTTCGTCACCGCCCAGGTGGGAGAAGACATAGTCGCGGCCATATTCCCAGGCACTGGTGGTGTTGAAGATGTTGGCGAGTTTATTCACCAGCGTCGATTTACCGCTCGATTCTCCGCCGAGGATCGCCACGGTGCGCACAAAGAACGGTTTCACTTCAGTGGGAATGTAATCCCAGAAGCGGAACGGATCCTGACGAATCTGCGCGCCGCTGATGCTCATAAAGGATCGGCTGGGATCGACCAGCACGGTCTGAATGCCAAGATGCTGCTGATACATCTCCGCATCCGGCGCTTCGCTGGTGTAGATGCAGTCCGGTGCAATGCCGTGCTCACTGAGAAACGCGCTGACGCCTTTACTCCAGACATCCCAGCCGTGTGGATAGGGCTCGATCCCCTCTTCATCAAAGGCGTGAATGCGGATATTTTTCTGATATTTAAAGGTCTGCAGCAGCCAGCGCAGGCGATCGCTGACCGTGGGCTGCTGTGACATCGCGCTGTTCTCAAACAGTTCGCGATCGCGCGGCTCGTCATAACCCATGATGATATGCAGCTCATCGACCTGGCTACAGGCGCGCTGAATCAGATAGATATGGCCGGTGTGCAGCGGATAGAATTTACCAAAGACCACGCCCACCGTTTTATCGCGGCGCGGAAACTCCAGTCCCAGAAACCGGTGCAGTGCCTCCAGCTTTTGCGCGCTGGGGCTTTTAATTTTGGCATTGAGCAACTGGCTCAGATAGCCTTTGGTCATGCCGCTGGCATCAGCGACCTGTTGCAGCGTATGGCCCTGCTGGCGGATAGCCGTTTTCAGATAATCAAACGACGACATGTCGTGCCTCCTGCATCAATGCGGTTAAGGTGGGCGCGGCCTGCCCGCGACTCAGGCAGACAGGCCGCAGGCGCATTACAGATCGTCCAGAATCGCCAGCGCATCGGCCAGCTTCTTCGCGCTGAAAACCTGCATCCCGGCAATCGGTTTTTTCGGTGCATTTCCTGCCGGTACAATGGCGCGTTTGAAGCCATGCTTCGCGGCTTCAGAGATGCGCTCCTGACCGCTGGGCACCGGACGGATCTCACCGGCCAGCCCCACTTCGCCGAAGATCACCAGATCCTGCGGCAACGGACGATCGCGCAGGCTCGATACCATCGACAGCATCAGCGCCAGATCCGCACTGGTTTCGGTGACTTTAACGCCGCCGACCACGTTGACGAACACATCCTGGTCCGCCATCTGCAATCCGCCGTGACGATGTAAAACGGCCAGCAGAATCGCCAGGCGGTTCTGCTCCAGACCCACCGCCACGCGGCGCGGATTGCCCATCATAGAGTGATCGACCAGCGCCTGAATCTCCACCAGCAGCGGACGCGTCCCCTCCCACAGCACCATAACCGAGCTGCCCGAGGTGACCTCTTCGCCACGCGACAGGAAGATAGCGGATGGGTTGCTGACTTCACGCATGCCCTGCTCGGTCATGGCAAAGACACCCAGCTCATTGACCGCGCCAAAGCGGTTCTTATGACTGCGCAGCGTGCGGAAGCGGGAATCGGCATCGCCATCCAGCAGGACTGAGCAGTCGATACAGTGCTCCAGCACCTTCGGCCCGGCCAGCGATCCATCTTTAGTGACGTGACCGACCATGATGATCGCCACACCGCGCGTTTTGGCGAAGCGCGTCAGGTAAGCGGCGGTTTCACGCACCTGAGCGACGCTGCCCGGCGATGACTGGATCTCCGCCATGTGCATCACCTGGATCGAGTCGATCACCATCAGTTGCGGCTGCTCCTGCTCGGCGATCAGGCAGATCTGCTCAATGCTGGTTTCCGACAGCATATTCACATTTTCGGTGGGTAATCCCAGACGATGGGCACGCATTGCCACCTGTTGCAGGGACTCTTCACCGGTGACGTAAAGGGTTTTCATGCCCTCTGACAACCGGCACATCACCTGCAGCAGCAGCGTGGATTTGCCCGCGCCAGGACTGCCGCCAATCAGAATGGCGCTGCCCGGCACCACCCCGCCGCCCAGTACCCGGTCAAACTCTTTGAAGCTGGTGGAGAAGCGCGGTAACGCCTCCAGGCTGATTTCAGAGAGCTTCTGCACCCGGCTGGTTCCGGCGCTGCCGGCATAGCCACTCAGACGCTCGTTACGCGCAGCGGCGGGCGAGGCGGCAATGCGCACCTCGGTGATGGTGTTCCAGGCGTGACAGGCGCTGCATTGCCCCTGCCAGCGTGGGTAATCTGCGCCACATTCGTTACAGACAAATGCGCGTTTTGCCGCTTTGGCCAAATCAATACCTCAGTTAACGCTCTTCGTGGATCAGGCTGCCGGTGAGGATGCAGAACACCCCCATTAAATCGGCATGGCGAATGGTGACCGCAGTCTGCTCATTCACCTTAGGTTTAGCATGGAACGCAATGCCCAGCGCTGAGGCTTTGATCATCAGCAGGTCATTGGCACCATCGCCGATCGCCACCGTCTGTTCCGGCGCGATGTCAAAACGCTGCGCCAGCTTCTTCAGGGTATCGGCTTTGTATTGCGCGTCGACTACCGGACCCAGCACGTTGCCGGTCAGTTTGCCGTCGCGAATTTCAAGTTCATTGGCCACCACCGCCGACAGATGCAGCCTGTCGCGCAGGTAGTCGGCGTAGTAGGTAAAGCCGCCGGACGCGATGGCAATCTGCCAGCCCAGCGCCTGCAGCTTCTGCGTCAGCGTCGTTAAGCCTGGCATTAATGGCAGAGCATCACGCACCTGTTTCAGAATATTGGCGTCCGCGCCCTGTAGCGTGGCGACGCGCTGACGCAGGCTGGCGGTGAAGTCGAGTTCGCCGCGCATCGCGCGTTCCGTCACTTCCGCTACCTGCTCGCCGCAGCCCGCCAGTTTAGCGATCTCGTCGATGCATTCGATCTGAATCGCGGTGGAGTCCATATCCATCACCAGCAGGCCTGGCGTTTTGAGATGCGGGATTTTGCCGAGCGGCGCCACGTCCAGCCCGGCATCGTGCGCCAGTCTGGTGGCAAACGGCGTCAGCGATCCTGCCAGGCGAATCACCTGATACTCATCGACGTTCCAGGCGCTGACGATCACCATCGCCGCACCCAACTGGTGCTGGTAATCGGTCAGCCGTTGCTTATCCAGCCCGCGGCCATACAGCAGCCAGCCGGTGCGGCCAGCGCGATAATCCAGCGGCATCACTTCATCACCGCTAAGAGAAAGGGGCAAACCCGGCCAGAGGGAGACATCGGCGGGAAGATCGCACCAGGTTAAACGATTTGGCATCAGAGCTCCTGTAGGGACAACAAAACCACGCAAGAGGCTACCTTGTCTGCGCCGCTTCTGGCAACATAATCTCCAGGCTTTCTGTTGTGATATGACCCGGATGATTAATGGCTAAAACCGCACTGAAATTTCGCTTACATCGTACCGTGATTGTTCTTATCTCGATGGCGCTGCTGGTCGTGCTGATGCAGGGCGCATCCTGGTTCAGTCTTGGCCATCAGGCGGCGCGCTCTGAACAGGTCGAGGAGCTGGCGCATACGCTGACCAGCCAGGTGGCGTTTAGTCTTAAGCCGTTGATGGACAACAGTGAAAATAACCGTACTCAGATAGAAGCCATTCTTAATCAGATGACGGCTAACAGCCGTATTCTGGATGCGTCAGTGTATGACGGCGACGGCAGCCTGGTGGCGCACAGCGGTGAAAACATCAACGTGCGCGATCGGCTGGCGCTCGATGGGCAGCGCGCGGGCAGCTATTTCAATCATCAGATTGTGCAGCCGCTGGCCGGAAACGATGGCCCGCTGGGCTTTTTACGCGTGACGCTGGATACCCATGTGCTGGTCACCGACTCGCATCAGGTCGATAACACCACCAATATTCTGCGTCTGATGATGCTGCTGGCGCTGGCGATCGGCATTATTCTCTCCCGTACCCTGCTGCGCCACCGCCGCACCCGCTGGCAGCAGTCGCCGTTCCTGCTCACCGCCAGCACCCCGGTGAAAGAGGATCGGGATGAGGACGACGAGAAGAAAGAGTAGCGCGCCTGCGCTGCGGTAACGATAAAACGAGAAAGGCCCGCTGTGCGGGCCTTTTTTATGGGAAAGTCGCGGATTTGCGAGGCAGCTTCCATCAGCCGATCAGCAGCGCTTCCAGCTCACCCAGCGATTTGACCTGCCAGGTCGGCCTGATGTGTTCCGGCAGCGGCCGGGTGCCATGATCGAGCCAGCAGGTTTTCAGGCCAGCGTTCATGCCGCCCAGAATATCGGACTCTGGCGTATCCCCCACCATCAGCACCCGCTGACGATCCGGATTGCCCATCAGATCCAGCGCGTAATCAAAGATCTCTTTCGCCGGTTTTGGCAAGCCAACCTGCTCAGAGATCACCAGTGCCGAGAAGTAATCGCGGAAACCGGTGCGTTCCAGCCGCGTCTGCTGCAGCGCGGTAAAGCCGTTGGTAATGATCCCCATCTTTACCTTGCCATGCAGCTGATTCATCAGGCTGACCGCACCCGGCAGCGGCGTGCAGATCTCGCCCATCGCGCTGAGGAAGCCGCTGTTAAGAATCTCTGGCGCCACGCTGAGCTTTTCGCTCCAGTGGTTGAAGCGCTGAGTCTGCAGCTGTAACGCTGAGATGGTGCCGTTCTGATAATCGACCCACAACGGCTTGTTGATCGCCTGATAATCGCTGTAATCCTGGTCGGTGAACTGCACATCATAACCGGCGAACAGGCGCTGCAAACCGGCATAGGCGTCGAAATGAAAAAGGGTATCGTCCGCATCAAACAGGATGCAGTCCCAGTTATCTGACATTAAAGCTCCTTAACACCACTACGGCGTCAGGGCCATGAGAATGGCATCTTCACGGCCGCTGGCGGTGGGATAATAATTGGGGCGACGACTGACCTGATTGAATCCAAGCTGCTCATAGAGCGCGATGGCGGGCAGGTTCGAGGCCCGCACTTCCAGCCACAGCGTCAGCACGTTGCGTTTGATCAACTCATCGATCAGATGCTGCAACAACTGGCGACCAAATCCCCGGCGCTGAAAGGCAGGATCGACCGCGATGTTAAACAGCGAGGCTTCGTCCAGCACCACCTGAGTAATGGCAAAAGCGACCATTTTGCCGTCAACGTCGAGACGTAAATTGATAAAGCGCTCGCCCTGATTGCTGGCAAACGTCTTTTCACTCCAGGGAAACGCGTGACTACGACACTCAATGGCGAAAGCCTGCGCCAGATCGTCAGGGGTGAGTAAAGAGATGGCTGTCATGGTTACACATCTGTTGCCAGAGCGCGCGTTTGGCGACGCCGCTGCTGATCAGTTCATTGAAAGAGGCGCTGGTTAATGCCACGCCATTGAAAGTCTGGTCGCTCTCTACGCCGAGCAGCCAGCCCGCGCAGTTCAGCGTCTCCGGCAGCATTTGCAGCTGATCCGGTGTCACGGTCATTACCTGAGCGGGTTGCAGATTGAGGGCATGCAGCACATCGCGCATCAGCGGTTCATGCAAACCGGGGGGCGCGTCAGCGACAATAATTAACTGCGTGTCCGGTGCCAGCGTGACGGCAATTTCGCCCTGAAGCACGCGCGGGCGGCGCAGTTGGTACTGCGTAATTCCCATTTGCTGTAAAAGCCAGTCGCGCCTGGACGTCATGGTGTTACCTGTTCTGCTGCCTGAATGCGACGCTATGCTAGCAAACCCATCGAACATGCGCCAACAAACCACTATAATCCCCGCTCAGATCTTACAGGAGCCCTACATGTCTGCTTTTACCCCGGCCAGCGAAGTCATTCTGCGCCACAGTGATGAATTTACCGCCCGCCATGTTTTATTTGCTGGCGATCTGCAGGATGACCTGCCCGCTCAGCTGGAAACCGCCTCGTCGCGCGTTCACACCCAGCAATATCATCACTGGCAAAACCTCAGCCGCCGTATGGGCGAGCAGGCGCGTTACGGAATGATTGCGCAGCCGGAAGATGTGCAGGGATGCGATACCCTGGTCTACTTCTGGACCAAGAATAAGCCGGAAGTGCAGTTCCAGCTGCAGAACCTGCTCTCATTGCTGCCGGTTGGCTGCGACGTGTTCGTGGTGGGTGAAAACCGCAGCGGCGTCCGCAGTGCCGAAGGCATGATGGCGTCGTGGGTGAAGCTGGAGAAGATTGACAGCGCGCGTCGCTGTGGTCTCTACCATGGTCGCCTCGACAAACAGCCTGAGTTCGATGCCAGCAGCTTTGGTCATCAGTATGAGCTGGATGGTCTGACGATTCACACTCTGCCTGGCGTCTTTAGCCGTGACGGTCTGGACACCGGCAGCGCCCTGCTGCTGTCGACCTTTACCCCGCACACCAAAGGTAAAGTGCTGGATATGGGCTGTGGCGCGGGCGTGATTGCCGCCTCGCTGCCTGCCCGTTCGCCTAAAGTGCGTCTGTGGCTGTGCGACGTACACGCCGCGGCCCTGGAAGCGAGTAAATTGACGCTGGCTGCAAATGGCATTGAGGGCGAAGTCTTCGCCAGTAACGTCTTCTCGGACGTGACCGGTCGTTTCGACATGATTATCTCTAACCCGCCGTTCCATGAAGGCACCCAGACCAGCCTCGACGCCGCACAGGCGCTGATTCGGGGTGCGGTCAAGCACCTGAACACCGGTGGTGAACTGCGCATCGTTGCGAATACCTTCCTGCCTTATCCGCAGGCGCTGGATGAAGCCTTCGGCAGCCACGAAGTCATTGCACAGACCGGTCGCTTCAAAGTTTACCGCGCCGTCTATGGCCGTGGTGCTAAAACGCGCTAAGGGATTTTGCCGCCGTTAACCGCGTTGCCGGGCTGAAAACGTTGCTTTTTACAGCGATCGTTTCAGCCCGACGAAATAGTTGTTGACGCAAAGAGTAAAATCTCTAGAATGCGCCTCCGTGGTTGTAACATTCTCAAGGTGTTACGGGTATGCGAAGGTGGCGGAATTGGTAGACGCGCTAGCTTCAGGTGTTAGTGTCCTAACGGACGTGAGGGTTCAAGTCCCTCTCTTCGCACCAAAATCACATGTTTCATATCGCGAGCACTGCGCGAAGGTGGCGGAATTGGTAGACGCGCTAGCTTCAGGTGTTAGTGTCTTAACGGACGTGAGGGTTCAAGTCCCTCTCTTCGCACCATTGCGGTGATATGAACAGACAACTCGATGCGAAGGTGGCGGAATTGGTAGACGCGCTAGCTTCAGGTGTTAGTGTCTTAACGGACGTGAGGGTTCAAGTCCCTCTCTTCGCACCAACGTTGTCATCCTCAGGTTTTTCCCGCTCGCCTCTTCTGCTCCCAGTGCAGATTCGTTTTATCCCCTGCTCAGTTTAGTTCTCCGGTTTTTTACGTTTTGCCGTCGCTTCAGCCTTACTCCAGAATTAACCCTATCCCGCTTAAATCAGATGAAAATTCACAGAGACTGCAGCCAGTCCACCCGCTAACGCCAGACACGATGGCAGCAGCATATAGTGGCGCAGACGCTGGTTAAACAGCATCACCATAGTCAGCAGCAGCGCAACCATCATTACCAGTCGCCACTGGCTGAAACTTGGTTCCCATAAGGCGAACAACGGCAGCGCGATGCACGGCAGCAATACCCCCCACGCACTATCCAGTTTTTTACCCAGCGCCCAGCTGACGCCCCACAGGCCGCAGGCCGCGATAATCGCAATCCCCATGACGCCAACCTCAAATGATAAGCATTCCCATTATCATATAGCAGTTTTACAAGCCTTGCAGCCTGTTTTTGTCACGCCCGGCAACGAAGATGACAGACCAGGTGGAAAATGCTAGATTGCGGCCGATAACACCTTTAATAACAGCACCAGCAATAATTTGCTCACTGTCTGGCATAACCTGGTTTTGCCGGCTTGCGCTTTGGTATTTCAGGGTCGTCACGAGTATTTATAATGAAATTACAATCATATGAAGAACTGAAACAGAGTAAATACCGGCTTTCAGTGATGCTTTTTCTGTTTTTAAATATCGCGGTTTCGCTATTTTATCTTCTGCCAATAATGAGCACTGAGACAAGCGATACCACCCTGCCGGTAATTTGCGTGGCGGCGTTTAGCGGCGTCATGTTAATTACCCATTTAATCTTGCCTAAAGTAAAACTCCCGATTTTAAATCCTGTGGCACTGGTACTGGGCGCGCTCTGGGCCTGGCACATTAATTACCGCTTTCATCAGGTATTCTATTTTGACGGCGGCTTTCTTATTATCAGTTTGATCAGTGTGTTATTTATCAGTGCCATCGCTTTAAGCGATTATCTGGGCGCTTTTTGTCTGCATGTCGCCCCGCCGGTGCTTACCGTGTTGATGCTCGACAATGCACAGCATCTGCCGCTGATTCTGCTGACGATTACCCTGCCGCTGATTGGTTACTCACTCCAGCATCTGATGCGCCGTCGTGCCGACAACTTTACCCTGCGCCTGATGCATCAGCTTTATGAAGAAAAAGAGACCTTCAGCGATCTCAGCATGCTCGACCCGCTGACCGGCCTTTATAATCGCCGTGGCCTGAAGAACCGGCTCGATAATATTCTGGAAAACCACGCTGGCAGTCACTATGTGCTGCTGCTGGATATCGATCACTTCAAGGCGTACAACGATAATTATGGGCATGCGATGGGCGACCAGGCGCTGGCACGGGTCTCTGTGGCGATTCGTGATGCGGTGCGTTCGCGCGATGTCGTCACCCGCTATGGTGGCGAAGAGTTTCTGGTGCTGATGACCAATGTGAACAGCTCTATCGCCATGAAACTGGCCGAGCGGATCCGTCAGTATGTGCTGGATTTAGAAATCCCCCACCTTTTCAATGAGACCGTGTCCACCCACGTCACTATCAGCGCCGGTATCGCGCCTATCTACGATAATGAATTTGATCTGGCGGTCGCCAATGCCGACAGCGCCTTGTATGTGGCTAAAAATCAGGGCCGGAATACCATTCTCGCCTGGGAAGATTTACCCCGAAAACAGCATCAGGCCGTCAGCGAACATGCCTGATTCAGCCTGACGCGGTCGATGAAAACCCGTGCTAAGCCCGGTTCTGTGCTGCTCTGTCTGCGCTTAAAACGGATCTTAACGCCCGCCATTTCCCCGCCAGCAGCGACGATTTTTTACGCGACTTGTAGAGTTAATCAATAACGATTATCATTTGCTTTCTTATCTACACTTTTCGCGAGTCGTCATGGCAACCGTTTCAGCTCAGGAACAGCGTTTCAACGCTCAGTCGATGATCTTCCGGCAGAATGACCGTCCACTGGCGGAAAGTCTGCACGACCGACTGCAACAACAACGCAGTTATCTGCTTGATTCCACGAAATTTAGCCAGCCCGCTCCGCGTGATACGCTGACGCTCGCCGCCTGGTCACAATCAGCGGCTTTTGCCCCGCTTATTCAGCGTTACAGCGATTATCTCTATCGCGATCATCCTGATGCAGTGCGTGAAGCGAAACCGGTGCTGTCACTCTGGGCGCAATGGTATTTTGGCCTGCTGCTGCCACCGCTGATCATGGCGCTGTTGCAGGAGTCGCGCGCGCTTGACTGCTCGCCAGAGCATATTCGTGTCGGATTTCATGAGAATGGTCATCCGGCCACGTTCTGGATTGATGTGCAGGAGGATGAAGAAGCCCGCTATCTTAACCCTCAGCAGCGTATTGATCGGCTGATTCAGCAGCATCTGATCCCGGTGGTGAAGGGTATTACGCAGCATGGTGATATCAATGCCCGACTCATCTGGAACAACATGGGCTACTCGTTCCAGTGGTTCCTCGGTGAGCTGAAGAGCCAGATCGATGAGCCGCTGGTGCTGCAACTGGAGCAGGCGCTGTTCTTCAACCAGCGACTGCTGGATGGCAGCGAAAACCCCCTCTACCGAACCATGATCCCGCGTAACGGCGAACTGGTCCGTCGCAGCTGTTGCCAGCGTTATCGCATCCCGGATGTTGAACAATGCGGCAACTGTACCCTGAGCGGCAGCTAAACAGACTTAATTACAACGAATTCTCCGTTTATCTCGTTTACAGGCACTGAGGCTTGTGGCAATTTTTACGCCTTCGATCAGCCTGGAGAGAATGATGAGTCTGGAGTCCGTGCGCCAGTTCTTTGCCGAACACGCCCCTGAAATTGAAATTATTGAACTGGCAGAAAGCACTGCAACGGTCGGAATGGCTGCGCGCGCCCATGGCGTAACGCCTGGAGAGATTGCGAAAACCCTGTCACTGAAAGTGAAAAACGACGTGGTGCTGATTGTGACACGCGGCGATGCCCGGCTGGACAATCGCAAGCTGAAAGCGGCGCTGGGCGCGAAAGCGCGGATGCTGAGTGTTGACGAGGTGATTAACTGGACCGGCCATCCGGTCGGCGGCGTCTGTCCGTTCGGTCTGGAGAATCCGCTGACCGTTTATTGTGATGTCTCACTGCGCAGTTTCGACGAAGTGTTACCCGCCGCGGGCGCTATCCATAGCGCCGTCCGCATCTCGCCACAGCAGATGGCTGAACTGACTAACGCCCGCTGGATCGACGTGTGCGAAGCCATTTAATGCTTTGCCGTTGATCGCCATCGCCGCATCACGGAAACCGATCCGTCGTCGCGAGGCGGGCGGGTCATTCGCCCGAGGCATCAGGATTTCAGGCGCTTGAATGCCTCTTCGATGATCGACAACAGCACCGTGTTATCGACACGATGCAGCACATGTACCGATGCCCCGCACTGCTCAGGCACCCCGACAGAGAGACGAAGCGGCTGACGATAACGCCAGCTTTTGCCGCGCGTAGCGCCGGGCCGCAGCTCAATATCCACCCGGTAATCGGTGCCTGACGCGACGCGCTGATTCAGCAGCCAGGCGACCACCATCGCATCGTGGATCCAGCAGCCCGCCAGCTGACGGGTCTCCATCGAATAGTCGATCCACGGACGCAGCGTTTCACGCACAAAATCAGCCAGCGGATGATCAACGGCGGTAAGGCGGGTTAAATCCTGCTGGGTCAGCAGCGTCTGCGTGGTGACATCCATCGGTACCAGCGTCACGGCAGCACCGCTGTGCAGCACCTGATGTGCCGCCTCCGGATCCAGGCCAAAATTGGTGTCCTTGATATAATCATCCAGCGTAAACACGCCACCCATAATCACAATTTCCGCCACAGAGTCTGCCATAGCGGGATAGCGCTGCATCGCCAGCGCCACATTTGTCAGCGGGCCAATCGCCACCAGGGTAATCTCGCCCGGATTGTCGCAAATCAGTTTGCCGATAGCGTCCGCAGCATCAAAGGCATCCGCCGGGATATCCGCAGGCTGACGCACACCCTGCCACAGTTTACCCAGAGCCAGCTGATTGACCCGGTTATCCAGCGTTTCGCGCCACGGCGCAGGATCTTCCTGCAGCGCCTGCGTCGCACCCTGCACAACCGGAACAGATAATCCCAGACGGACGATCAGATCTTTGGCGACGCGCGCGCCCACTTCACAGGGCGTGTTCCCCGCCACGGTGGTGATTAATTCCAGCGACAGTGCAGGTGAAGCTAAGGCCAGCGCAATCGCCAGTCCGTCATCGGTGTTGGCACCCGCGATACCGTTGCCGGGATCGCAGTCAATAATGATTCTTTTCATATTGTTATAAGTTAACTCTGGCTTTGCGGCTGGCAGCCGCAGGATTCACCGATTTCAAGATAGTGTGGAAACTCCTTTAGCTGCGCTTCGCTCTCTCCCTCTTTCAACATCTGAATCGCAGAGCGGGCCATTTCACGCAGTGGCTGGCGCACGGTGGTTAATGTCGGGACATGAAACGATGAATGATTGGTCCCGTTAAAACAGACCAGCGCCACATCCTGCGGAACGCGGATCTGATGCTCAGAAAAGGCGCGAAGCGCGCCAATCGCCTGACCTTCGTTGCTGGTAAACAGCGCGCGTGGCACACAACCGCGGGCGATCATAGCCTGTGCCGCCTCGTAGCCGCCCTGTGGGGTGTAGCTGGCGGGGAACATCAGCGATTCATCAATCGGCAGGCCACGATCCTGCATCGCATCCCGCCAGCCCTGAATACGATCCTGTGCGTTGAGCATATCGACCGGGCCGCTGATGATGCCGACCTGCTGATATCCGTGACTCAGCAGATGCGCTGTCACCTGCCAGGCGGCCTGACGCTCATTCACCCGCAGCATGTTAACGCCCGGCTGTGGCTCAACCCGCTCCAGCATGACCAGTGGCGTACCGCTGGCTTTAATCAAATCAATGTAAGGATGGCGATCGACGCTGTTATAAAACAGTCCATCAACCTGTCGGTTAAGCAGTCCCTGAATCAACTCCAGTTCGCGCTTGCGGTCATCACCGGCGTCACCCAGCAGCATGACGTGCCCGTGATTCATCGACTCCTGCAATAACACGTGCGCCATGGAGGCCACAAAAGGATTGCCGATGTTGGGCACGACCAGTCCAAAGGTTTTGGTGTTACCGGACGCCAGCGCGCGGGCTGCGGCATTGGGCCGGTAGCCGGTCGCTTTAATCGCCTCAAGTACCCGCTGACGCGTTGCATCGGCGACAGGACGAGGTCCGTTATTAATGACATAACTGACGACTGCCACTGAGGTGCCTGCCGCTTTCGCAACTTCACTGCGGGTCACTTTTCCCGTTAACGACTTAGGCACATCATGTTCCTCCATAAAAAACAGGCCGCTTTACACGGCCTGCTGCTTGTCGCTCTCCTGGCAGATGGCATCCTCAGGTCAATCTAGATGGCATCTTCAGGCAGATTGAGATTCCGCCCTCGTGTCTCAGGCGCGACAAAGGTGGTAAAGAATCCAATGGCGGCCATTGCCGAGAAATAGACCGCAATCGGCCACCAGTGACCGGTATAAGAAAGCATAGCAGCGGCAATAAGCGGTGCGGTGCCGCCGGACAAAATCGAGCCCAGTTCTTTAGCCACCGCCATTTTGGTATAGCGATGGTGAACGCCGAACATCTCCACACCCCATGCCGCCTGCACCCCAAAAATACCCAGTGACGCCAGCGCCATACCCACCACGATGACCGGGATCACCAGCATCGGTTCACGCGTGTCCAGCAGCGTAAAGGCAGGCCAGGCGTAGAACATCAGTAACAGACAGAAGACGCGATAAACGATCCGGCGACCAAAACGGTCAGAGAGCCAGCCCGCTAACGGAATGATCAGGAAACCCAGCAGCGAGGCAAGGAACACGGCGGTCGTCGGTACGGACTTATCGACCATCAGCACTTTAGCGACATAACCGACAATGAAGCCCTGCGACAGATAGGAAGGACCATTTTCGCCGATACGCAGGCCAACCATGGTCCAGAAGGCGCGGGTACGCTGGAAGAAAGGCCGCTGATCGACCACCGGGTCAGCCAGCACGCCGGCACGCTCCGCTTCCATTTCCGCTTTTTTTCGCTCAAACACCGGCGTTTCACGCAGATGACGGCGAATCCACAGCGCAACCAGGGCAATCAGGGCACTGCTGAGGAAGGGAATACGCCAGCCCCACTCCAGCAGGCTCTGCTGATCCATCTGCACCACCAGCAGCCAGACCAGCGAGGCCAGCAGCGTGCCGCTGTTGGAACCCAGCGCAATCACGGAAGAGACCAGTCCGCGACGCTCTGTCGGCGCATATTCGCCCAGCATCACCGTGCCCCCCGATAACTCCGCACCCGCGCCGAAACCCTGCGTAAAGCGCAGCAGCACCAGACAGGCAGGTGCCCAGACGCCAATAGAGGCATAGCTGGGGATTAAGCCGATAAACGTGGTGGAAGCGCCCATCAGAATGATGGTGGAGATCATCACGACCTTTCGGCCTTTGCGGTCGCCGAGCCAGCCGAAAAAGAGTGCGCCGATGGGCCGGGCAACAAAGCCGACTGACCAGGTAGCAAAGCTGGAGAGCAGTGCCATGGCCGGGGTGGATTCCGGAAAGAAGACGTCGCCGAAGATGATACCGGCAGCCAGGCCGTAGAGCGCGAAATCCGCGTACTCCATTGCTGTTCCGAGCCAGCATGAGAAAGTGGCGCGCCAGAAATCTTTGCGGCCTGAAGAGGTGTTAAACCGCTCATCGGCGGCTGAAGTGGATGACAGTGATGCCTGCTGCTTAACGGAATTTTGTGCCGTCATAACCCTATCCCTGAATGAGTACGCAGATCGGTAAACGCCCGTCCATGGGTCAATTCCCTGATAAAAGCGGAACTCCCCCGGTGGCGACGTTCAGTTGACTAACCATGATGAAAGGTTAAAGGATTCCCTGGTGTTGGAATCTTGTTCTTCGCCCCATTTCGCCGATGTATTTTTCATCGGTCGCTTAAACTGAGCGAATGTAACTTAACAATCAATGGAGCCTACTGTGCATCGGGCACCGTGAGCAATCACTGGGGTCCTAGTGTATCTACGCGCGTAGATAAATCAATAGACTCTGACGAAAATTGTTAGCAAAACTTCACTATCACATTCCGTCATCACACATTTTTAGCGCAAATTCAGCCAGTTAACAGCATCATGTCGCACAAAAAAAAGCCACCCACATCGCTAAGTTACCATTTTCGCTAATCATTAAGCGTTATAAGAGGAGCAAAGATCCTTTCATCGCGTTCTGTTGTCGCACAGGTCGGTTACCTGCAGATGACACATTCTGTTTATTCTGAAAAGTCGCGGTAAGCGTGGACAATGCGTTACCCTGACAAAAAGGGCGGACAGAGATGCTATGAAAATTATTCTGATGCGACACGGTAAACCTGACCACCAGGCGGCGGGTCGTCAGAGCGTGCAGGCAATGGCTGACTGGTGTGAAGCCTACGATCTGTCACAGGTCAGTGACGGACCGCCGCCGCGCAGCATCGACATTGCCCGTCAGGCCACGTTTATTGTCTGCAGTCCCCTGCCCCGCGCGCAATCCTCCCTGAGCCAGCTTGGTCTGCAGCCCCATGAGGTTGATGCGCTGTTCAGCGAAGTCGCCGTACCGCTGCTGCGAACCGGCGCGGTCCAGCTGCCGACCGTGTGCTGGCTGGCCCTGTTGCGGCTGTTATGGTTCTGCGGTTATGCGGGCGACGCGGAGTCGCTGCAACATGCGCGCAGCCGCGCCTCGGCGGCGGCAGAGAAGCTAATCGAACACTCACAGCGAGGCACGGTGCTGTTACTGGGCCACGGCATCATGAATAAGATGATTGCGCGCGAATTACGTAAGCGCGGCTGGCAGGCGGAGAAGCACGCCAGCAGCCGCCACTGGAGTAGTGCGATCTATCATCGTCCGTTTATCTGACCGATCGGAAAATAGCCCAGCACTTCACAGCCTGTTCCGACACGCGGCGTGGCGATGACTTTACGCTGCGCCAGATCGACCACACTCAGCGTGCCATCATCCTGATTGGCAATCAGTAGCTGTTGCCTGTCTGGTGTGAAGCAGCCATCCATCGGCATATTGCCCACGCTGATATCACCCAGCGGATTCAGCAGATCGTCAAACAGCGTCACCAGCGGTTCCTGATCCCCTATCGCCACCAGCTGTTCTCCATCGGCGCTGAAGCGCACCACCTGACAGGGCTGCTGATGACCCGGCAACGTGATGCGCTGGCGAATACGGTGGCTCTGGCGATCGATCAGATAGAGCAACGGTGCGTCAGCGGCACTGGCGACCAGATAAGGATGTTTCGGTGAGGCAGCGATGCCTGCAATCGGGCCGGGCAGCAGGATGGTATCGATCACCCGTCCCTCTGCTTCACAGAGATCCACCACCGTGATAGTGGCATCCTCTTCGTTATCGGTGAACAGCTTACGACCGCTGGGTGACAGCGTCAGGCGATGCGCGTTGTGAGAGGGAATCGGGATAATTTTTTCTACTTTATCGGTCTGCGGATCGATCACCGCCACGGCGGCACTCTGCTCACAGCAGAGATAGACTTTGCCATCGCGGCCCAGCTGTCCACTGTGGGGTGCCCGCAGCGGCGACAGATCGATAAAACCGCTGATCTCGCGACGCTGTAAATCAATGACCGCCACTTTATGCCCCGGATGGGGGTTATTACCATGAACGCCGTCGCCATAAATGGGCACATAGGCCTTACCCCAGGGGGCCAGCATCAGAAGTTCATGCGGCCGCGGTGGAAACGCGTTCAGTTCCCGCTCGACCGCGAAGGTTTCCGGATTAAGAAACAGGACGCGATTGCCCTGCTTATCGACCGCCAGTAAACCGTAAGCTTCACTCTGCATGCGCGCTCCTTTCTCAGTAAGTTCTTCTTAAGCGTAGACAATGCTCTTCAGGCTGTCTGATTCCGCGGATTGATGAGCCGGGCTTACGCCACATATTAAGCACAATATTCACCACTGCCAGGGTCCATGCCGCACGCTCACCCACAGGCTTAGCCTGATATTCAGATATTCCTTAATAACGCCTTCCGCCGCATTTAAATAAATGATTAACAGTGGCGATATTATTATTTCTATAACGTGACCGGATTATTTCCGTATTATCCTAAAGTCGAAAAAAGACATAGCTAATGTGTAAATAATGTTTTATTAAAAAGGTGCAGTGCAATTAAACAGCCGTGAGGAAACTTCCGCGCGCTAACCCACTGCGTCGCCACCAGGGAAAACTATTCATTAATTCCCGCACTCATCGGGATTGCAGCCACGATGCAATCCCGGCCGTGCCCGCCTCTGGCGGAACGCGCAGAGCCTGCACTATGACGGGAAAATAAAAATAACAGGTGTACCATGACTTCACATCGCCAGGGTCCAGCGCATAAAATCTGGTGTAACTGGAAAAGAATAGCGTTCAGTAGCCAGATGTTATGGAATAAGAAACAACAGAGTCTCTGTCAGGCTCCGGAATATGATCCGGGGCAGGAAGATAATGTCGTATTAATCGCGCAGCAGAAAGATCTGCCAGACATTCCAAAAATTGTCTGGATGGTCTGGCATCACGATCATCTGCCGAAGTCGATGGCGCTGAATATCAGTAAAATCCGGCGGGACAACCCCGACCACCAGGTTTATCTGATCACGCAGCGCACCCTGTCGCAGTGGCTGCCGGAACTCAGTTTTATCTCTTCCGATCTGACGCTGGCACATAAAAGTGAAATCATCCGGCTGGAGCTGATTCACCGGTATGGCGGCATTGGCATCGACTGCAGCACGCTGCTGTTTGAAGATCTCGCCTGGGTGCATCGCGTTCACGAAGCGCGGTCAATGGATCTCATCGGTTATTACCGTGAGCAATCGACGATGAACCTGCTTGCGCCCGTTACCGAGAGCTGGTTTCTTGCCGCACCGCCGCAAAACCCGTTTGTTCGCGAATGGCTGAAACAGCTGGCACCGGTTAAAAACGTCGGTATCCGCAACTATTTCCATGAACTGAAGAAGCGTGATGATTTTTCGCTGATTGTGCAGAATATGGATAATCCGTCGCGTCAGCTTCTGTCGCTGGCGCAGCAGGTTGCGATGCGAGAATACCGGCGGGCCAATCTCTATCTGCGCAAAGGCGAAGCCAGTGCCTGGTATTATCAGCGCCTTCACGCCGACAGCAGCAGCGCCTTTGCGCAGTCTGTGATGTTCCATCAGCGGCCACAGACGCCGCCTCCGATTATTAAATTAACCGGCAACGAGCGGCTGCATCTCGACTTCAATCTGCGGCTCGGTTTGTATAACCGCAGCAGCCTGATTGGCGAGATGATGCAGACCACGCCGCCTGCGCTGGCATTGCCATCAGCGGTCAAAGCGCGCGCGTAGCCAGTGCGTAAAGGTGGTGACCGCGCGTGGCACCTGCGCCGCCCAGGGTCGGACGATCCACAGTCGGGCGGCAAAGGCTTCGACCGGCTGCCACTCAGGTAAGACCTGCTGCAATGACCCCGATTTCAGCGCCTCACGAGCGCTGAAATCGGGCAGCATGGCGATCCCCAGTCCCTGCAGGGCCGCATCGCGTATCGACTCGCTGTTGTTAGTCGCAAAGCTGCCCTGAATCCGCACCTGTACCTGTTCACTATCCACTGCGGTCACAAATCGCCAGCGCGGAGATTCGACGCCGCGTGGGTAGTAAAGACAGTTATGCTGCACCAGATCCTGCGGCGTGTGCGGTACACCCTGGATATTGAGATAGGCGGGTGAGGCCACCAGCAACGTCCGGGTGTCGCACAGCGGCAGCGCCACGTGCGTTTCCGGTAGCGTGTCACTGTGTCGAATCGCCAGATCGAATCCCTCACTGCTCAGCGATACGATGCGGTCGGTCACGTCCAGTTGCAGACGCACCTGCGGATAGTCACGCAGAAACTCACCGATAATCGGCACCAGTTGCTGCCGGGCAAACGCCACCGGTGCGGTAATGCGCACCAGACCACGCACCGGCCCGGCGGTATCGCGTACGCTGAAAAAGCTCTGTTCGATACGGGCAAATGGCTCACGTAACTCCTCGACCAGCTTCTCACCCGCTGAGGTCAGTCGAACGCTGCGCGTGGTGCGCTGGACCAGCAACACGCCCGCCATCTCCTCCAGCTCTTTGATTTTCTGACTCATCGCTGCCTTGCTGACGTCGAGCCGCTCTGCTGCGCGGGTAAAACTGCCCTGCTCAGCCAGTACGGTCAGCCAGTGCAGATGATCCCATAGCGCATCCGTTTTCATCTCTCTCATCGTGATTGTTCACTATAGTGAATAATCATTTCAGGCTACGCGCTTTTTCCCGCAGGATAAAGCCTTCACCATAGGGTCATTAATCACTGTGAGGAATTCGCTATGCCACTGCTGCAATTTGATGTTATCCAGGGTCGTTCAGAATCAGAGCTGCGTACACTGCTGGATGCGGCACACCGTGCCGTACTCACCGCCTTTAACGTGCCTGAACGCGATCGCTACCAGATTGTTAAGGAAAACAAGCGTTACCAGATGGTGTTTCAGGATACCGGGCTGGGATTCACCCGCAGCGACAATCTGGTGATGGTGCGGGTCTATACCAGTCCCCGCAGCAGTGAACAGAAACAGCGGTTTATGGCGGAGCTGGCCCGGGAGCTGCGGGAGCATTGTGGTGTGCAGGGCAACGATTTAATGATCAGCTTTATCACCAACGACAAAGGTGACTGGAGTTTTGCCGACGGCGAAGCACAATATCTCACCGGCAAACTCTGAAAAAGGCCCGGACTTCTGCTCTGCTGACGGTGCGCGCCAGCCACCGTCACGCCTGATAACCTCCCTTCAGAAATGACAATAAACCAATCTGCTTATCACTGCACAAATCAGGCCGGATATGTTGCAGCAGGATGACAGCCAATATAGATTGTCGAAAAACCATCCCCCGAAGATGGCCGGTTGTGTGACGCCTCACGCAACCCTGAAAAGAGGATTTCCCGTTGTCCGAATTGGTGTCCGTCGCATTGTTTCTGGCCGCTATTGCAATTTATTCCTGTAAAGCCGGGCGTAACAAATTCTGGTTTGTTGTTGTTCTTATCCTGCTGGTGCTTTTCGTTGTGCTGAACGCCACCCTCTATGCCAGCAACTATTTTACCGGTGACGGCATCAATGATGCGGTGCTCTATACCCTGACCAATAGCCTGACCGGTGCGGGCGTCAGTAAATATGTGGTGCCTGCGATTGGGCTGATCATCGTGCTGTTTCTGCTGTTCTGCCTGCTGTCGTGGATTCTGCGTCGGCGTAAGCGTCCCCATCATATGGGCTGGTCACTGCTGGCGGCGGCCTGCGCACTCGGCTCGGTGCAGACCACCCCGGCCTTTCGCCAGGTCGCGACGCTGATCGTGTCGCATACCCAGCTGGCGGATTCTGATTTCGACAACTTCTATAAAGTGCCGCGTAATCGCATAGAGCAACCGCACCTCAACGTGGTTTACATCTATGGAGAGAGCTTAGAGCGCACCTATTTCGATCCCATCGCCTTTCCTGGCTTAGCGCCGGAACTGAGCAGGCAGAAAGAGCAGAGCATCGACTTCAGCGAAACCGAACAGCTGCCCGGCACCGATTACACCATCGCAGGCATGGTCGCTTCACAGTGCGGCATTCCGCTGTTTGCTCCGTTTGACGGCAATGCGTCGGCGTCGCTCTCCAGCTTTTATCCGCAGAACGTCTGTCTGGGTGACATCCTGAAAAACTCCGGCTACCAGAACTGGTTTATTCAGGGCGCCGATCTGCGTTTTGCCGGTAAAGATGTCTTTCTGAAATCGCACGGTTTCGACCCCGAAAACCTTTATGGTTCGCAGGAGCTGAAAAGCCGTGTTGCCGATCCCACTTACCGCAATAACTGGGGCTATTACGACGATACGGTGCTGGATGAAGTTTTTGAGAAGTATCAGGAACTCTCTCAGGCCGGTAAACCTTTTGCGCTGTTTACGCTGACCGTCGACACCCATCATCCAGACGGGTTTATCTCGCGGAGTTGCGATCGCCGGAGCTACAGTATTGATGGCAAACCGAATCAGTCATTCAGTGCGGTCGCCTGCTCGCAGGAGCACGTGGCGCGCCTGATTACGCGTATTAAGGCGTCGCCGTGGTTTAAAAACACCGTGATTGTGGTGAGCTCCGATCATCTGGCGATGAATAACACGGCACATCCGTGGCTGGTCAAACAGCCTCGTCGCAATCTGTTCATGGTGATCCGTGGCGATAAACCGCAGGCGGAACTGATGGAGGCGAAGCGCAGCACGCTGGATAACGGCGCCACGCTGCTGGACATTCTCGGCGGTGACAACGCAATTGGCCTGGGCCGCAGCAGCCTCTCCTCGCTGTCACTCTCCACCCAGTTTGAAGATATGAAGAGTAAGGTGACGAGCTGGAAACCCGACATCATCCAGCTGTGGAACTTCCCGAAGAAAATAGACAACTTCACGGTGGATCAGGCGAAGAATACGTTCAGCTTCTCAGGGACCACCTTTAAACTGCCGATTCTGTTCCGTATCAGTGATAAGCATGTGGAGCCGATGCCGGAAGGGGAATATTCAGCCCCGTTGCGCTATCAGCTGGCAGATTTTGCCTCCGCCGATAAATTCCTCTGGGTGGATCGCTGTTTCAAAATGGCGCGCCTCTGGCAACCGTCGCTGGCGCTCTCCGGCGATTTCTGTGTGGCGACGGGCCAGCTTGGCGGTACGCCGTCGGTGACGCACGTCGACACACCGCAATGGAAAGGCAAAGTGCAGTTCCCGGACGGCGCCGTCAGCGATGCGCGTTACCAGCAGAACCTGGCGCAGATCCGTATTGAAGATAACAACATTCGCTACAGCGCCGACAGCTTCCGGCTCGACGTGCCTGGCGCGCCGGAGAGTGTCAAAAGCTTCAGCGGCATCTCACGGCCAGAAAACTGGGGGCGCTGGTCTAATGCCAATCTCGCGCCAGAGGTGCATATCGATTACGTCGATCCGCTGCCCGCGAAATTCGATCTGGTGATCACCGCGCGCGCGTATGGCCCTAACGCACATCGGGCGATTCCGGTCCGGGTCGGCGACCAACAGCAACTGCTGTCTCTGGGTGAAGAGATATCGACACATACCCTGCATTTCGACAATCCTGGCGCCAGCCATCGTCTGGTCATTGCCCCCCCTGAGCCGCAGCTGAGTAATACCGGCAATATTACCGGTCAGGATCCGCGCAAACTGGGCATCGGCATGGTTGAAATTAAAATCGTGCCACAGCCCTGACGCCCGCTTTTTCACCGCCCACCTCTGCGGATGACCGCAGAGGGAACTCATCCTGCCACCCTGCATGTTTGCGAGCCAACTTCCACTCGGCTGCACGTTACCTGTTGTACTAATGATATTTTCCGGCAAGGCGCGCAAAATATAATCGACAGAGTGGTGATGCGCTTTTTGCCTGTCATGATGACGTTATCGCCGAAGTACACAGGGAGGTGTCATGATGACAAGCATAATGATGAGTAACCACAAAGCCTATAAAGCTCTGCAACAGGCAGGGATCGACGATCAGCAAGCGGAGGCGATGGTGGAGATCTTTAGCGATATGCAGCAGAGGCAGCCAGGGGCACAGGTCGGGAAGCAACTCGGCCAGCTTACGACCAAAGTCGACCAGATAGACGATCGACTCGGGCACCTCATTACAAAAGTTAATCAGATCGACGAGCGGCTGGGCCATGTTGAAAGAAAAATCGACAAGCTGGCCATCCGGTTTACTCACCTGGAAAACAAGGTGGATAAGATGGAAGTTATGCTCAGTGAAATGAATTACCGCCTGACTGGTGCTGTCGACAGCCTCAGAGGTGACGTTTTGACTCTGACCACCGATATGCGCTGGATCAAACGGTTATCTATCCTCATGACAACTGCCTTGCTGGCAGCGGTCATGAAAGATATTTTACTGTGATCCCATCACCCGATCAGGGTCTGTCGCGCAGCGCCTCCAGCTTCTCGCGCTGCCGGCCGTCGGCGGTAAAGTTATCCTCCGCCAGCCAGCGCTGCAGACCCTTTTTCACCTGCGGCCATTCGCTGTCGATAATCGAGAACCAGCTGGTATCACGCGAACGCCCTTTGTAGATGATCGCCTGACGGAAATCACCTTCATAACGGAAACCGAGACGCGCCGCCGCCTTTCGGGAAGGGGCATTACAGCTGTCACATTTCCATTCATAACGGCGATAACCCAGCGTTTCAAAAGCGTAACGCATCAGCAAAAAATGCGCTTCCGTCGCCATACGGGTCTGCTTCAGCCGGGGTGAAAACGTGACATGCCCGACCTCCATCACGCCGTGTTCAGGCTGGATGCGCATTAACGACAGGCTGCCTGCCGCCTGCTCCGTAGCCAGATCGATGACGGCGAAGTGCAGCGGGTCGCGGCTGGCCTCCAGCTGCTTTGCGTAATCCTGAAACGCCTGCCGGTCATCAAACGGCCCCATAAACATATAGGTCCAGTCACGCCCATCCTCAGCCAGCGACCACGCTTCAAACAGGGCATCGCTATGCCGCGCCACGCTGTAGGGCTCCAGCCGGCACGCCTGCCCGGTGAAAATCTGATGCTGCGGTAATGGACGGGGTTGCCAGTCGGGTAAAGAGTGACCGACCGGCTGACCGAATTGATTCAGGTGTTGTGACATATCGCCTCCCGGCTGCAGATGATATCCGCAGATTGCCACTATCATGGTGGGTTAAAAAGTACCACAATCATGGAAAATGATAGATCCACGGGAGCCGACGATGAAGCCAGAGATCCCCCCTTTGCTGCTGGCACCATTGATACCCGCCGCCGGGACGACGCTGCAGCAGCAACTCTATCAGCGGATAAAGCAGGGCATTTTGCAGGGTCAGCTTGCCGCTGGTGCGATGTTACCGGCGACACGGCAGCTGGCAGTTGAGCTGCAGGTGTCGCGGAACACCGTACTTAACGTCTGGACCCAGCTGCAGGCTGAGGGCTATCTGATGAGCGATCGACAGGGTAGCCGCGTCAGCTCACTGGCTTTGCCTGCCGGGCAGGCGGATGACGACACGCTAGCCAGCTGGCCGCTGGCAAAACGGATTGAGCCCTTTCACCGAAGCCAGTGGATCGACACCGGCTCATTGCCGCTGCGACCTGGCATACCCGCCCTGAACCATTTCCCGATGGCAGCATGGCGCCGGGCGCTGAGTCAGGTAATGAGTCACCCGCCACCGCAGCTACTCGGCTATGGCGATCCCTTTGGCGAAGCAGAATTGCGGGCCGTACTGGCGCAACAGTTGCGTATCACGCGCGGTGTACGTTGTGACCCCGGACAGATTGTGATTACTGAAGGTGTGCAGCAGGCGTTAACGCTGTGTGTCGCCCTGCTGAGTAATCCGGGCGATCATGGCTGGATTGAGGAGCCGGGTTATCGCAATGCCAAATCGGCTCTGCAGGCCGGGGAGCTTAACGTTGTCCCGGTCCGCACCGATGAACAGGGAATGGCCCCCGAGCCGGGACACTGGAAACAGACTCCGCCCCGTCTGATTTATACGACACCTACCCATCAGTATCCCACTGGCGTCGTCATGAGTGCGGCCCGGCGTCTGGCGCTGATTGGCGCTGCACAGCAGCACCAGGCCTGGATTATTGAAGATGATTATGATGGCGACTTCCATTACCACGGCGAGCCCATTATGGCGATGCAGGGCATGACCGGGAATGCCCCGGTTATCTATCTCGGCTCATTCAGCAAGACGCTGTTCCCTGCGCTGCGTATCGGTTTTATGGTGCTGCCCGCGCCGCTGGTCAGGCGTCTGCGACCAGCACTGCATCAGATCCTGCGCGGCGGAAACCGGCTGGAGCAACAGGCGTTGGCTCGTTTTATTCTCAATGGGGATTATCGCCGCCATCTGGGCAAAATGCGTCGTCTCTATCGTCAGCGACAGGCATTGCTGCGAACTGAACTGCAGCGCGCTGCGGGTCAGGCGATTCCGTTGCTGGGCGGTGACAGCGGTATGCATCTGGTGCTGCCGCTCGATCTTCATCGGGACGACGTTGCTATCACCCGCACACTGCTTCAGGCGGGCTACGCGCCCACGGCCCTCTCGACCTTCTATCTGAGCGAACCGGTGCAGCAGGGCCTGGTTATTGGCTATGGCAACTGCAGCGACACGCAAATGACCGCAGCGACGCGCCAGCTAAATCGCCTGCTCGGCTGGCCCGGATAACCCAATCATTCCGCGCTGATGAGGCTGGCCGGTGCGGCTATCGACTGGCGGATCATCAGTTGGGCATCAAAGCGCGGCATCGGTCCGACGGCTTCGCCGCGTATTTCCGCAATCAGGCGTCGTGCCGCTTCACGCCCCATCTCATACACCGGTTGCGCCACCACCGTCAGCGGCGGCGTGACAATCTCACTCCACGGAAAATTGTCATACATCACAAATGAGAGATCGTCAGGGATTCGCAGTCCGCGCTGCGTCACTTCGCGCAGCAGCCACATCGCGACCACGCTGTCAGAGGCCACCAGCGCCGTGGGCGGCTGCGGACGCTGCCACAGCTCAGCCACGATACGGGCAATCTCCGCTTCATCCAGCGCATTCACTTTCACCAGCGCCGGATCAAATTCCACACCCGCGGCGGCAAAAGCCTGCATCATGCCGCCAACGCGCTGGGCGACCGGCGTCAGGCCAAAATCGCCTGGCGTGCTGTAGTCGGTTGCCAGTGCCATGCTGGTGATATAGGCAATCTGGTGATGGCCTGCCTCCAGTAACCGTGAAGTCGCTTCTGCAGCAACGTCAGTAAATTCGCAGCAGATCGCCTCCACATCAAGGTCAGTCACTGCGCGATCAAATAATTTCAGCGCTCTGCTCTCTTCCAGCACCTGAGTCAGGTGACTATTGAGATGGAACTCTGAACAACAGGGCGCAACGATAATACCGTCGACCCGCTTTTCCAGCATCACGCGCACCGCATCCTGCTCAGCCTGTAGTTTTTCATCGCTATTACTGAGCAGCAGATGGTAACCGGCCGAGCGCGCCACATCCGCCATGCCGCGCAGCGCCAGGCCAAAATGGGGGTTTTCGATATCGCCGACAATCACCCCAATGGTATTGGAGCGTCCGGTGTTCATGCTGCGGGCCAGGGCGTTCAGACGATAGCCCAGCGCGGCGGCCGCGCTATTGACCCGCTCCTGCACCTCATCACTCACCGCCCCATAGCCTCCCAGCGCGCGCGCCGCCTGAGCTTTGGAGACTTTTGCTGCACGTGCCACATCTGCCACGGTAGGCGCTTTCGATTGTCGTTTCTGACTCGTCATAATTATTTTGAATCACAGGTTGATGACAGGAATATTGACGCCGAAAAAAGGCTGTGCTTAAACTCATTGTAACTCCTTGAGACCGGTCTCACAATGCCCACGTCTTAAGGTGCCATCTGTGTTGAGACCGGTCTCAATTATAATCGCTGGCTCAACAGTCTCTGATGTTTAAACCTGCAAAAACGGATGAGCTATGAAATCGCAAACCACCCTGGGCAAACTGCTCGGCACCACGCTCGCACTCTGTTCACTTTCGTTCTGTACGCTGGCTGCCAGCGATAATAATCCTTATGGGCTGATCGAACCGGGTCAGCTACGCGTCGCCAGCGTCGGCGACTCCAAACCCTACACCTTCACGGATGCCAGCGGCCAGTTCACCGGTTTCGACGTCGAATTCTTCAGAGATGTCGCCCACCGTATCGGGATCGATAAGGTCGATTTTATTGGTCAGGACTTCTCGGCCATCATGCCAGCCGTGGCCAACGGTCAGTATGACGCGGCAGTGGCGGCTATCGGCATCACCCCGGCGCGGGAAAAGACGGTCGACTTTTCGACCGGCTATCTGGCGGGATTTCTCACCGTTCTCACCCGCTCTGACAGTGGCGTGAAGGATGTCGCCAGCCTGGCAAAACGCCGGCTTGGCGTTGTCCAGGGCACGCTGCAGGAGAGCTATGCCGTCGAACATTTCCCCCAGACCGATCTGGTTCGCTTCCCGGATAACAACAGCGCTGTCTCCGCGCTGAACAACGGCACGCTCGACGCCATCTTCCTCGACTACGAGGCGGCCAAAAGCTACGCCGAACGCTTCAAGCTGGTCTCTGCCGCCGACATCCCTTCGTTTGATGCACCGGCTGGCATTGCCATTGCTAAAGGCAAACCCGCCTTCAAGGCTGCGCTGGACAAGGCCATCAAAGCCGCCATGCAGGATGGCACCTGGAAACGACTTTATGAGAAGTGGTTCCCCGGATCGCCAATGCCCAAACAGTATCTGCCTGGCGGCCAGTAAAGACGCGGACGTTCGCGTCCTGAGTTAACCGGGGGAAACCCCGCCCTGAATGGAGACGGCGATGGACTTGCTCACGATTCTTTCCCGCACCTTCTTTGATTTTCCATCCATGATGGAAGTGCTGCCGCAGATGCTGACCACCGGGCTGGTCAATACGGTCATTATCTCGCTGGCGGCAACGCTGCTCGGCACGCTGTTTGGCCTTCTGCTGGCGCTGATGGGCATCTCGCCCTCACGCTGGATTCGGCTGCCTGCCCGGCTCTATACCGATCTGTTTCGCGGCCTGCCTTCGATTCTGACCATTCTTTTGATTGGTCAGGGCCTGGCGCGTTTCAGCTATCAGCTGTTCGGTCCGACGCCCTACCCGCTGGGGATCTTTGCCCTTAGCCTGATCGCCAGCGCCTATATGGGCGAGATTTTCCGCGCGGGGATTCAGAGTGTGGAACGCGGCCAGATGGAAGCCTGCCGCGCGCTGGGGATGAGTTATGGCCGGGCGATGCGACTGGTGGTGATCCCGCAGGGGATCCGCCGTGTGCTGCCCGCCATCGTTAACCAGTTCATCGCCATCATCAAAGACTCCTCGCTGGTCTACCTGCTGGGCCTGATGACCCAGCAGCGGGAACTGTTCCGTGTGGGTCAGGATGCGGCGGTGCTCACCGGTAACCTGTCTCCCCTGATGCTGGCCGGACTGTTCTATCTGATCATCACTGTGCCGCTGACGCACATGGTCAATTATGTCGATGTGCGCTATCGCACCGGTCGCCGTCGCCTGACGGCTCCGCAAAGCGGCTTAAAAGAGGTGGATGAAGTCAGGCAGCCCAGCGTCGCACTGGTCACACATCCCCGCATCGGAGGCAACCATGAATAACCTGAACAGCAACCCTGCCGCGACCTGGCACGGTGCCAGCCTGGAGCTGCGCGATCTGACGCTGGCCTATGGCCCGATTGAAGTGCTGCGTAAGGTCTCGCTGCGGGTCGCGCCTGGCAGCACTACCTGCATCATCGGGCCATCCGGCTCGGGTAAATCGACGCTGCTGCGCGGTATTAACCGCCTGCATGAACCGCAATCCGGGGATGTTTTACTGGCTGACCGATCCGTGCTGCACGACAAACCTGATGCGCTGCGGCTGCGGATTGGCATGGTGTTTCAGCACTTCAATCTCTTCCCCGATCACAGCGCGCTGGAGAATGTGGCACTCGCCCCGTGGCGGGTCAAAGGCCTGCCTAAGGCACAGGCGATGGCAATTGCGCGTAAGCGGCTGGAAGAGGTCGGTCTGGGACAGCGCGCGGACCACCGGCCACGCGATCTCTCCGGTGGCCAGCAGCAACGGGTCGCGATCGCCCGTGCGCTGGCGATGGATCCCGAAGTCATGCTGTTTGATGAGGCGACCTCTGCGCTCGATCCCGAACTGGTGAAAGGTGTCCTGACGCTGATGGCGGATCTCTGTCGTCGCGGCATGACAATGGTGGTGGTGACACATGAAATGGGCTTTGCGCGCAAAGTGGCGGATCAGGTGGTGTTTATGGACGAAGGCGAGATTGTTGAAGTCGGGCCACCAGGCGCCATTTTTGATGCACCGCAGTCACCGCGACTGCAACGTTTTCTCTCTGAAGTGCTGTAACTGAGTAAGGAACCTGATAATGGCAGTAAAAAATGAAATGAAAGTCGTGGTACTGGGTGGTGGCGTCATCGGTGTCTCGACGGCGCTGGAGCTGACCAGACGGGGTGCGGCGGTCACGCTGGTGACCGAAGGCGCGCTCTGCTCCGGCGCATCGGGACGTTCGCTGTCGTGGCTTAACTCGGCGGGTGAACGCTCCCGGCCCTATCACGCGCTGCGCATGGCGGGTATCGATCGCTATCGCACCCTGTTTGCTCAGCATCCTGACCTCGACTGGCTGCGTTTCGATGGCGGAGTCTGCTGGTTCAGCGACGACGAGGCCGGAACGCAGGCGCGGCATGCCTATGAAAAAGCGCATGGTTACGACTCGCAGCTCATGACCGCGGATAACGTGGCATTGGCAGATGCGACGATCGATCCCGATGCCCTGCCGTCACAGGCGATATTTAATGCCGGTGAAGGCTGGGTCAGCCTGCCACAGCTGACCGATTATCTGGTGAATCAGTTCCGGGCCCACGGGGGTGAAGTGATAGAACACGCCGGTAAAGCCAGTGTGATCACCGAGGATGGCCGGGCCTGCGGCATCCGCAGTGAGCTGGGTGAACTGCGGGCCGATGCGGTGGTGGTTGCCTGCGGCCCCTGGACACCGGATGTGGTTGCGCCACTGGGCGTGACGATCCCCAACGGATCGCCCGTCTCCATGCTGGTGATCACGGAGCCGAGCAGACATGAACTCAAAGCGGTGCTGAACACGCCCCGCGCCGCTATCCGGCCTAACCCCGGCAACCGTTACGCCCTGGATCATGACTGGTACGAAGAGGATATCCGGCAGCTGGCCGGAGGCGATTATCAGATTGATAAGCAGGTCGTGGCAAAGCTGGCTGAGGAAGCGAGCCGCCTGTTGCGTGGCAACGAGTCGCTCAGCGTCGAGAGCTGGAAAATTGGCCTCAAGCCGATTCCCGGTGATGGCGATCCGGTGCTGGGCCAGCTGCAGAAGGTGCCGGGCTGTTATGTGGCGTTCACACATTCGGGTGCAACGCTGGCGCTGATTGTCGGGGAATTACTGGCGGATGAGATCGTAAGCGGCGAGAAGCATCCGATGCTGGCAAGCTTTGGTGCGGAGCGTTTCAGCTAAAAAAAAGCCGGTCATCACGACCGGCTTTTTTATTTATCCACGGAATCAGCCACGGAAGAAGATATCGCCCGATTTACCCATGACAATTTTGCCGGTGTCATTGGTAATCAGGATGTAGTTGGCGTTGATATAAGCCCAGTGGGTATCTGCCTGCGGAGCGGGCAGATTACGCTTTTGCCACTCAGTGATGGTGTAGGTTTTATCGGTGTATTTCTCTGGCACGATGTCACCGATTTTGTACTCTTTGTAGTCGATGATGATGGTGCTGAGTTCGTAATTAGGGCGCGAGCCATTAGACGGTGCCGGAGAAGTCGGCGTCGTCGGCGTAATGCCATCATTAGATTGTGAGCTGGTCTGTGGCTGGTTTTGCGCGGCACCGGCATCCGGCTGAACGCTGCCCGTATCAGGCGTAGCGGGCTGGGTACCAGGAGTCGCGGGCTGAATCTGCGGCGGTGGCGGAACGGTATCCGTTGCTTCGCCAGCGGCCTGTACACCGGGGATCAGGCTCAGCGAGCCAACCAGTAATCCCATTGATAAAAGAACACGTTGAGTCCTGCGCATAATGATTTCCACGTTGAATTTTGACAGTCAGGCTAAAGACAATTTTTATCGCACTTCAGTTCCGGTGTGCTGACGCTATGTGTAAGGAAAAACAGCGCTATTCACTTTACTGCACACAGCTCAGGTAACGGATCACTGTGCGACCACTTTATCCTGAGTTGCCAGATCGACCAACAACGCAATGCCTAAATAGTTGCTCCAGTTAAAGCCGTTCTGCAGCACCACAATCGCATTGCCGTGACGTTTATCGTAGCCGATAAAACTGGCGTAGCCGCCAATATAACCCACCTGATAGGTGATCTGCTGCCCTTCGATGGTGTCGGTAACCCAGGCGATATTCTGCGCCTGCGCGCCTTGCTGATACCAGGGCCGGTTCACCGCCGCAAAAGCCCGATCCCGCGCCGTATCACCGGTGGTATTGAGGTGCGCACGCAGATAAGCACTCAGATCGCGCGCATTACTGTAAAGACTGGCCGCGGCCACCATGTTGCCGTGAAAATGCCAGTCTGGCGTCAGCGTACCACGGCGGATGAATTTCGGCTGATCGCCGGCATGGCCGAGGGCACGCAGCGGATAACCCGGCAGCGTTTCCGGCTCAAAACTGCTCTGATTCATCTTCAACGGCGTAAAGATCAGCTGTGACGCGAGTGTCTGAATGTCCTGATGAAAACGGGTTCGCACGATAAAACCGAGCAGCGCATAGCCGAGGTTTGAGTAGTGTGGCATGCGTACCGCGGGTACTGAGAAATCCGCCAGATAACTCAGCAGCTTGTCGCTGTCGAGATTGCCATAGAAGTTCTCGCCCGTGTCCAGATAACGAACGAACTGCAGCAGCATCGGCAAATCCATATCCTGACGCGGCAGACCTGAGGTATGCGTCACAAGTTGCAGCAGCGTGATGCGCCGTGCGTCGGCGCTAAGGTGAACGTCCGCGGGCAGCAGATCCGCCAGGGTATCGCTCCAGTGCAGCCTGCCCTGCTCTACCAGCTGGATAATGACTTCTGCCGTCACACCTTTACTCAGCGAGCCCAGCGCGAACAGGGTATCGGGCGTGATCGGATAGCGATGCACCCGATCCGTAACGCCGAAAGGGTAATAGCGGGTCGGGCCACCGCGATGAATGACCGCGATACTGATGCCAGGCACCTGCTTCTGCTGCATGTAATGCTGCACGATGTCATCGACATTTTCGTGAAAGGTGGCGTGCGTCAGATAAACGCGGTCGCCGACCGGCGCGGAAGTTTGCGACAGGGTACCGCAGCCCGTCAGCAGAAAGATCACGGCTGGCAGGATGCGCGTCATTGATCTGCCGTTCCACTGACCAGCCTGGGTCATCAGTCTGAGGAATAGCGCAACAGCCCGGCTGCCGGAAAATCCATTTTTCATTTAATAATCATCAGGTTAATTTTATTCAACACGCAGCAGGCTCAATATAGCGCAAAAATGTACCATAAAGTGCTGCAGGCTATCGCTTGTACAACGGGGTCAAAGTGGTGTTAAACGCGGTTTAACCACGGCGTGTTGCCCGAAGATGGTTAGCTGTGTTGCGGCCCACAAGGGTGTACACTGCTGCGGTTTTACGGCTCAACGCCGCGCTGAAATTTTGAAATGCCCGGGAGGCAACCGCATGAAAGAAGGCCCACTGTCCGAAAAAGAGCTGCAATGGCTGGAAGATATGCTGGAAAAATATGGCAGCGAAGCGTCGATTATTGATGTCTCCGAGCTGGATGGCCTGCTGACTGCTGTCCTCTCCGGACCTGTCACCGTCGAACCCAGCCAGTGGCTGGTTGCCCTGTGGGGTGGCGAGAAGCAGATTCCAAAATGGAGCAACGAACGTGAAATGACGCGCTTTATGTCGCTCTGCTTCCAGCACATGAATGATGTGGCTGACCGCTTATCTGAATTCCCGGAGCAGTTCGAACCGCTGTTCGGCATCCGCGAGATGGAAGGTCTGGAATTTACCGTGGTGGAAGAGTGGTGCTTTGGTTACATGCGCGGTGTCGCGCTGACCGACTGGTCTGCCCTGCCTGCGGATCTGCAGCCTGCGCTGGATGCTATCGCCCTGCACGGCGTGGAAGAGAACCTCGAAAAGATCGACGCCATGACGCCGGACGAGATGGAAGCCAGTATTGAGGCGATCCGCCCTGCTGCGCTGGCGCTGCACGATCACTGGATCTCCCAGCCGGAAGCGATTCCTGTGCCACAGAAGCCTGTCTCGGCAGAGAAACTGCCTGGTCGCAACGATCCCTGCCCGTGCGGCAGCGGCAAGAAATATAAGCAGTGCTGTCAGCATTGATTACTGCAAGGGCTGCGATAAGCAGCCCTTTAGTTAAAGAATACTCATTTGTCATAGTAACTATCACTATTATGAGTTTAAAATCCCACAATCTGACTTATGAAAAAAGTAAATAATTTTTTTCACTCACTTCAAAATAATATTACTGCCAGCGCCTTATCTTATCAGACACTCGTGCACTTATTATTTTCAGCCAACTACATATCAGGGATGTAATATGTCATTTATTGAAAAATCAAAAAATATCATCAGGAAAAACAGGTTGGATTTTATTTTAGTTTTGACACTTATCTCTGTCATCGCCTCTTCAGGATGCAGTAAGGCGGTGAAAGAAATCGTAGGTTCAGCTGGCGTTATAGTTATAATCTCATCCATCATTTTTTTACCTCATCGGGCACTTGAAATATTTCGTTTTTTTATCTTCCAATATGAAGATCGTACACTCAAGAAGATAGCCGGAACATTTACCATGCTCTCCTGGCTGGCCTTCCTATTAACTTATCTGATGCTTCCTCTTGGTTTCCTGGTCTTAGGCCGATGTTTGTTACTCGCTTTTATTTTATTCACTATCTTGGGTAGCATCCTGACTTTTTATGACTTAGAAAAAAACGGCAATCTTTCCGTACGTAAGATCCGACTTGGTCTTTGGTTTATGTTGCCTATATTTTTTATTTTCACAAACGCCTTAGCATCAAGCTACTTTACACAAATAAGTGCATTGAGCATTTCATCTGTACCCTATACCGAGTTTACCTGGAAACTTGTCTTTTCAGTTATGGCTCTTTCTTTATTATTGCAGCCTATAAGCTATCTGGTATTTATTACTCAGACCGATAAAGCAAAAGGATACCAGTCAGCAATGTTGCTTGCTTTATTACTGTCCGCTTCATTTATAATGGTTGCGATCCCTCAGTGGGGCTCAAATATACTTGCATTGGTTCTGGACCATGCTACCCGATTTGAGTGGCGCGATGAGGCCATGTGCGGGAAGTTAAAAATAAAAAGTTCTGATCAACGATACTTCGGATTTCATAGCGATAAATATACGGTCTATTTATCTAATACCCATAACTGGGGATTTTACGAATTAAAATGTGTAAAGGACTATGATAACAATGACACGTTCACATTGTTCGCAGTTGATATCGAGACCCGCCGCCCCTGGTTTAAATCCTGACCCTGTTTAAAATGCAGAAATGCCTGTTTTTTTGCCTGGTAGAAGGTTGCTGCTGATGCATAAATAACTGCTAAGACCGACTATTTAATTTTCCGCTGACTCCTCCGGGGAAGGATGCAGAAGAGAGTTATAGCAGATGGCCAAGTTAACGAACCCGGGAATCGCTGGTCGTCTGCTTCTCCCCTTAAACTGCTCACGACTTGAACAGCTCAACGCTTATCGCTAAGGTAAGCGCGATTTTACCCGCCAGGAAAACACATGATTACCATCGCGCTTATTGACGATCATCTTATCGTCCGCTCCGGCTTTGCCCAGCTGCTGGGCCTGGAATCTGATTTTCAGGTCGTGGCCGAATTTGGTTCCGGCCGTGAGGCGCTGGCGGGTTTACCCGGTCGCGGTGTGCAGGTCTGCATCTGTGATATCTCAATGCCCGATTTCTCCGGGCTGGAGCTGCTGAGCCAGTTACCCACGGGATTAGCCACCATCATGCTGTCGGTACATGACAGTCCCGCGCTGGTGGAGCAGGCACTGAATGCCGGAGCGCGCGGATTTCTCTCCAAACGCTGTCGTCCCGATGAGCTGATCGCGGCGGTCCGCACCGTCGCCACCGGTGGCTGTTATCTGACGCCAGAGATCGCCATCAAACTGGCGGCGGGCAGGCAGGATCCGCTGACGCGACGCGAACGTCAGGTGGCGGAAAAGCTGTCACAGGGTCTGGCGGTTAAAGAGATAGCCGTGGAGCTGGGGCTATCCCCCAAAACCGTGCATGTTCATCGCGCCAACCTGATGGAGAAACTCGGCGTCAGCAACGACGTGGAGCTGGCGCGCCGCATGTTTGATGGCTGGCAATGAACCCGTTGCTCTCACGGCTGATCTCCGTCGCCGCCAGCTTTTTTATCTTCTCGGCGGCCTGGTTCTGCCTGTGGAGTATCAGCCTGCACCTGGTAGAGCGCCCCGAGCTGGCGGTGCTGCTTTTTCCGTTTGGCCTGCGTCTGGGCCTGATGCTGCAATGTCCGCGTGCTTACTGGCCGGTGCTGCTGGCGGCAGAGTGGATCATGCTGTTCTGGCTGGCGAGTGCGGTCGCGCTGGCCCATCTGCCGCTGTTAATGACCGGCGGGGTGCTGACGTTGCTGCCGGTGGCGCTGATCTCCCGTTATCGCCATCAGCGTGACTGGCGCACGCTGCTGAGCCAGGGCGCAGCCCTGATCGCGGCGGCGCTACTGCAATCGCTGGCCTGGGTAGGACAGCAGGAGATGCTGAATGCGCTGCTCCTGACGCTCACAGGCGGACTGACGCTCGCCCCCACCTGCCTTGTGATCTGGCACTATCTCACCAGCACCCGCTGGCAGCCGCTGGGACCGGCGCTGATCTCACAACCAGTCAACTGGCGCGCCCGGCATCTTATCTGGTATCTGCTGCTGTTTGTCATCAGCCTGTGGCTGCAACTCGGCCTGCCCGCTGAACTGTCCCGCTTTACGCCATTCTGTCTGGCGCTACCGATCATTGCGCTGGCCTGGCACTACGGCTGGCAGGGTGCCCTGATTGCGACGCTGATGAACGCCATCGCGCTGATTGCCAGTCAGACCTGGCACGATCATCCGGTCGATCTCCTGCTTTCGCTGCTGGCGCAGAGCCTGACGGGACTGCTGCTGGGTGCGGGTATCCAGCGGTTACGTGAACTGAACCAGTCACTGCAAAGTGAGCTGGCACGCAACCGGCGTCTGGCAGAAAGGCTGGTGGAGACAGAAGAGAGCGTTCGCCAGGAGGTGGCGCGCGAACTGCATGACGATATCGGCCAGACGATTACGGCGATCCGCACCCAGGCGGGCATTGTGCAGCGCCTTGCGCCGGATAATGGCCGGGTGATTCAGAGCGGTGCACACATTGAGCAGCTCTCACTTGGCGTTTACGACTCGGTGCGTCGACTGCTGGGACGTCTGCGGCCCCGGCAGCTGGATGACCTTTCGCTTGAGCAGGCAGTCCGTTCTCTGATGCGTGAGATGGAACTTGAGGATTGCGGCATCGTCAGCCACCTTGAGTGGCGCATTGATGAGACGCTGCTGAGCGAAGCGCAGCGCGTCACCCTGTTTCGCGTCTGTCAGGAGGGGCTGAACAATATCGTTAAACATGCCAGCGCCAGCGCCGTGATGCTCAAAGGCTGGCAGCAGGATGAACGCATAATGCTGGTGATTGAGGATGATGGCTGTGGTCTGCCGTCAGGCACCGGCCAGCAGGGATTTGGTCTGGCCGGGATGCGCGAGCGCGTCTCCGCACTCGGCGGATCGCTGACGATCGCCTGTACCCACGGCACACGTGTCAGCGTGCATCTGCCGCTGCGTTCTGTTTAAGGAATCACCTTGTTTAACTTTCTGAAAACACCTGCTAATGCCGCCCCGCTACAGAGTAAAAGTGAGATCGACAGCCGCTATCGCTACTGGCGACGCCACATCATGTCGACCATCTGGATCGGCTATGCGCTGTTTTACTTTACCCGTAAAAGCTTTAACGCGGCTGCGCCGGAAGTGATCGCCAGTGGCGTAATGATGCGCACCGATATCGGCCTGCTGGCAACGCTCTTTTATATCACCTATGGCCTGTCGAAGTTCCTCTCCGGCATCGTCAGTGACCGCTCTGACGCCCGCTACTTTATGGGACTGGGGCTGATCGCTACGGGTGTGGTGAATATTCTGTTTGGCTTCTCGACCTCGCTGTGGGCTTTTGCCCTGCTCTGGACCCTTAACGCTTTTTTCCAGGGCTGGGCCGCACCGGTCTGTGCGCGTCTGCTGACCAGCTGGTATTCACGTAACGAGCGCGGCGGCTGGTGGGCGTTATGGAACACCGCACACAACGTCGGCGGTGCGGTTATCCCGATTATCATCGGCGCGGTAGCCCTGCACTATGGCTGGCGAACCGGGATGATGATTGCAGGCGGTTTAGCGATTCTCGCCGGGCTGTTTCTCTGCTGGCGTCTGCGCGATCGCCCTCAGACGGTCGGCCTGCCTGCGGTGGGTGACTGGAGACAGGATGAGATGGAGATGGCCCAGCAGCAGGAAGGCGCGGGTCTGAGCCGCAAAGAGATCCTCACCCGCTATGTACTGCTCAACCCCTATATCTGGCTGCTGTCGTTATGTTATGTGCTGGTCTATGTGGTTCGCGCCGCGCTTAATGACTGGGGCAATCTCTATATCTCTGAGACGCTGGGGGTGGATCTGGTCACCGCCAATTCAGCGGTCACGCTGTTTGAGCTCGGCGGCGTGATCGGTGCGCTGGTGGCGGGATGGGGCTCGGACAAGCTGTTTAACGGCAACCGTGGCCCGATGAACCTGATTTTTGCGGCCGGGATTTTGCTCTCGGTCGGCTCGCTGTGGCTGATGCCCTTTACCAGTTACGTGATGCAGGCCGCCTGCTTCTTCACGACCGGATTCTTTGTCTTTGGCCCACAGATGCTGATTGGCATGGCAGCAGCAGAGTGCTCTCATAAAGACGCGGCTGGTGCGGCAACCGGCTTTGTGGGTCTGTTTGCTTATCTTGGCGCTTCACTCTCCGGCTGGCCGCTGGCTCGGGTTATAGACGTCTGGCACTGGAGCGGCTTCTTTGCGGTGATTGCTACGGCAGCAGGGATCTCTGCGCTGCTACTGCTGCCGTTTCTGAATGCTCAGGCACCCCGTCGTACCCTGCCTGAAGCGTGATGAGCTTCTCCTTTTTGTCCTGAGTGGGGCAAAACTAAGAAATTTTCCTGGTTTCACCTGGATGCTGTCTCAGGTCAGTGTGGCGGTGGATTTTTACAATGCCAGCCATTCGCTGCCGATGGCAGCTATTCCAACCAGGAGAATCCCCTTCCATGCTGGCCTTCCTCAAACAGGTGCGCAGACCGACGCTGGATCTGCCGATCGAACTGCGACGCAAGATGTGGTTCAAGCCCTTTATGCAGTCCTATCTGGTCGTCTTTATTGGCTACCTGACCATGTATCTGATCCGCAAAAACTTCAATATTGCGCAGAACGATATGATCACCACCTACGGGTTGAGTATGACCCAGCTGGGGATGATCGGACTGGGTTTCTCCATCACCTATGGTGTCGGGAAAACCCTGGTTTCCTATTACGCTGATGGCAAAAATACCAAGCAGTTCCTGCCATTTATGCTGATCCTCTCGGCTATCTGTATGCTGGGTTTCAGCGCCAGTATGGGCACCGGTTCCGTCAGCCTGTTCCTGATGATCGCCTTTTATGCGCTGAGCGGATTTTTCCAGAGCACCGGCGGCTCCTGTAGCTACTCGACCATCACCAAATGGACGCCACGCCGCAAGCGGGGCTCTTATCTCGGCATGTGGAATATCTCTCACAACCTCGGCGGTGCCGGTGCGGCAGGCGTCGCGTTGTTTGGGGCCAATGTGTTGTTCAACGGCCACGTCATCGGCATGTTTATCTTCCCGTCGATTATCGCGTTGATTGTCGGTTTTATCGGCCTGCGCTACGGCAGCGACTCCCCTGAATCCTATGGTTTGGGCAAGGCCGAAGAGCTGTTTGATGAAGAGCTGAGCGAAGAAGACAAAGAAGCTGAAAATGAGTCAATGACCAAATGGCAGATCTTCGTTGAGTATGTGCTGAAGAACAAAGTCATCTGGCTGCTCTGTTTCGCCAATATCTTCCTCTATGTCGTGCGCATCGGGATCGATCAGTGGTCTACCGTTTACGCCTTCCAGGAACTGAAGCTCTCTAAAGAGGTCGCGATTCAGGGCTTCACGCTGTTTGAAGTCGGCGCGCTGGTGGGTACGCTACTGTGGGGCTGGCTATCCGATCTGGCCAATGGCCGTCGTGCGCTGGTGGCTTGTGTCGCATTAGCCCTGATCATCGCCACGCTGGGAATCTATCAGCATGCCAGCAACCAGTATGTCTATCTCACCTCACTGTTCGCGCTGGGCTTCCTGGTATTTGGCCCGCAGCTGCTGATTGGCGTCGCCGCCGTGGGTTTTGTGCCGAAGAAAGCGATTGGCGCAGCGGATGGCATTAAAGGCACCTTCGCCTATCTGATTGGTGACAGCTTTGCCAAACTGGGTCTGGGCATGATCGCCGATGGCACGCCGATTTTTGGCCTGACCGGCTGGGCAGGCACCTTTGCTGCGCTGGACGCTGCCGCTATCGCCTGTATCTGCCTGATGGCGATGGTTGCCGTTATGGAAGAGCGCAAAATTCGCCGCGAGAAACGGCTGCAGCGATTGAAGATGGCATAAAAATTTTATCTGGCCCGGCCTGTGCCGGGCTATTTTTTTGGCACATGTGAGCCGTGACTGGTGCTATGAAACAGTCGCACATTAGTGAGCCTGCGCTCTCTGCTATTGGATAAGGTTCCTGCTACGGTATATTTCTATTTAAAGCGCCTGTGCCTGAAGGGGAAAAAAACGCTGCTGACGTCAGGAATTCAGCCTGTGTCAAATGAGCAGAATAACCTGCATACCCCCGACAGTATCTGGCATTATCAGAACAGCGATAATCGTTTTTTACGCCATCCCATTACAACGTTAAAAGCGTGCTCAGACAGCCCCCGGATGTCGCATATGACACCGAAACTTCTTTTTAAATACTCCTGCCAATCTCTGTCTTTTCCGGATTCACCTTAACACCGGGTATAAATTAAGAATCCATCAGCCCTGTTTTCCAGTTCCCTGCATGATGTGCATTTAATGCTAAAGGATGTTATCGCTTATTTATTTTCATATGAGGACATATAATTTTGCCTTGTTGCTTAATCATTAAAATATTGAGTTACCACAATAGCCTGATTTTTGTAAAAAAGACGTTCTGCATGTTAAGGCATTACCTTAACTAACTGATTACCTTAATCTTAAAAAAGTTACTAACCTCCCTTCCGCTAAAAAAACCAACATATTTTTTACACCTAAACTCTTTTGACAAAAGGCCGTTCAAATAGCTGTAAATAAGATAAAAACAGTACTTAAAACCAAATATAAATTTTATATGAATATTTAATCCCGCAATTATTAATTTAACCAGATTATATAACCACCCTGCATTGATGCGACCCATGCAAATTCCCTTTAATGATTTTATTTGCAAGAATGCGAACCATCGTTACTTAAATAACTTACTCATTCATCCCATCAAGAAGAGGAAGAGGTCATAAAAGTGATGCAGATTTATCTTTTCGCCTGGTTCGCTGTTAGCCAGTTAATGTTCTCACCATCAGTGAATGGCTTATATAAAAACAAGACTTAACCCGTCACACAGAATAGAGACTTGTCATTTGAATAAATGTCCGTAACTAATAAAACCGAAGCACTACCAGAGTCTCAAACCACACTGAACATTAAGCTTTCAGATAAAAATAGTTTCAGCCATCTACGTTTACTGGCCATAACTCACAATGATCTGGAGATTAATTCACTGCTTTAAAAGAGTACCTCACAACTTAACTTAGCAACGTCTGGCTGTTGAATAACTGCCAGGTTCATTTCGACATCTATTGGTGAAAAATGAAAATACAATTAATTATTAAAGACAGTCATGGCAATGCTATTGCTAAACACGCTTTACAACCTGGACAGTCGCTGGCAGTAGAGTCCACGCCACAGGCTGCGTCCTATGAAGTTCACACTATTGATGGGCAGCCACCCCGGAAAATCGTTGCGTCAAACGCTAACGGTAAGATGAAATTTACGCTGGTCGATGATGCCACCGGTGAACAGTATGACATTGTCCTGCAAAACGTCAGCGCAGAAGAGATGCCAGCCATCACGGCTTCTGGCCCTGACGATGTGGTCTATGCATATGACTATGATGCAGCTGAGGGTGCCTATGAACTGGTTTCAACCTCTTCCGATCCTCTTGTTGCTGACAATGCCTATGTGGCGGGCGGTGTTTTAGGTGGCCTGGCTGCCCTGATTGGCACAGCTGCAGCAACCCGTTCTGGCGGCTCTTCCTCAAAAAACAGGCATTCAGGAGCCAGTGGTGATCAGGACGCGGCCAGCGCGGCTCCTGGCACCACCCCCTCTCTGGTTGATGATGCAGGTAATCCTGTGGCGGGCGGCACCACCAGCGACAGCACCCCGACTATCGGCGGCGACGGCATGAAGCCCGGCTCCACCGTAGAAATCAAAGATGGCGATACCGTCATCGGCGAGGCTATCGCAGATGACGACGGCAGCTGGACCTTCACGCCCGATAAACCCCTGCCCGATGGCGATCACAAGCTGGTCATCGATGGCACCGATGCAGATGGCAATAAGGTCAGTGATTCCGTTGACGTCATCATCGACACCACGCCGGATGCGAACGACGATAATGGCACGCCGGGACAGGATGATGCTGACAGCACCACACCGGATGCGACAGACGATAATGGCACATCGGGCCAGGATGATGCTGGCAGCACCACGCCAGATGCGAACGGCGATAATGGCACGCCGGGCCAGGACGATGCTGGAAGCACAACGCCGGACACAGACGATGATGCGGGTAAAACCACACCGGGCCTGACCGACGACGCCGGTAACCCGATCGCCGACGGCGGGACCACCAGCGACAGCACCCCGACTGTCGGCGGCGGCGGCATGAAGCCCGGCTCTACCGTAGAAATCAAAGATGGCGATACCGTCATCGGCGAGGCCACCGCGGACGACGACGGCAGCTGGACCTTTACCCCCGATAAGCCCCTGCCCGACGGCGATCACCAGCTGGTCATCGACGGCACTGATGCGGATGGCAATAAGGTAGAAGAGACCGTCGATATCACCATCGACACCAAGCCGGATGCGAACGGCGATAATGGCACGCCGGGCCAGGATGATGCTGACAGCACCACGCCGGACTCAGACGACGATGCGGGCAAAACCACACCGGGCCTGACCGACGACGCCGGTAACCCGATCGCCGGCGGCGGCACCACCAGCGACAGCACCCCGACTGTCGGCGGCGGCGGCATGAAGCCCGGCTCTACCGTGGAAATCAAAGATGGCGATACCGTCATCGGCGAGGCCACCGCGGACGACGACGGCAGCTGGACCTTCACGCCGGATAAACCCCTGCCCGACGGCGATCACCAGCTGGTCATCGACGGCACAGATGCGGATGGCAATAAGGTAGAAGAGACCGTCGATATCACCATCGACACCAAGCCGGATGCGACTGACGATAATGGCACGCCGGGGCAGGATGATGCTGACAGCACAACGCCGGACACCAGCGACGATGCGGGTAAAACCACGCCGGGCCTGACCGACGACGCCGGTAATCCGATCGCGGACGGCGGCACCACCAGCGACAGCACGCCGACTATCGGCGGCGACGGCATGCAGCCCGGCTCCACCGTAGAAATCAAAGATGGCGATACCGTCATCGGCGAGGCCACCGCGGACGACGACGGCAAATGGACCTTCACGCCGGATACACCGTTGCCCGACGGCGATCACCAGCTGGTCATCGACGGCACCGATGCAGATGGCAATAAGGTCAGTGATTCCGTCGATATCACCATCGACACCACGCCGGATGCGAACGGCGATAATGGCACGCCGGGCCAGGATGATGCTGACAGCACCACGCCGGACACAGACGATGATGCGGGCAAAACCAAACCTGGCCTGACCGACGACGCCGGTAATCCGATCGCGGACAGCGGCACCACCAGCGACAGCACGCCGACTGTCGGCGGCGACGGCATGCAGCCCGGCTCAACCATAGAGATTAAGGATGGCGACACCGTCATCGGCGAAGCCATCGCGGACGACAACGGCAAATGGACTTTCACGCCGGATAAACCCCTGCCCGACGGCGATCACCAGATGGTCATCGACGGCACCGATGCGGATGGCAATCAAGTAGAAGAGACCGTCGATATCACCATCGACACCACGCCGGATGCGACTGACGATAATGGCACGCCGGGCCAGGATGATGCTGGCAGCACCACGCCGGACACTGACGACGATGCGGGCAAAACCAAACCTGGCCTGACCGACGACGCCGGTAACCCGATCGCCGACGGCGGTACCACCAGCGACAGCACCCCGACTATCGGCGGCGACGGCATGCAGCCCGGTTCAACCATAGAGATTAAGGATGGCGATACCGTCATCGGCGAGGCCATCGCAGATGACGACGGCAAATGGACCTTCACGCCGGATAAACCCCTGCCCGACGGCGATCACAAGCTGGTCATCGACGGCACCGATGCGGATGGCAACAAGGTCAGTGACACGATCAATGTCGTCATTCAGACCTCGCCATCCATGGAGATCGTTGATGATAACGGCAATGCGATCCTGGACGGTGAGACCACCAGCGACAGCACACCAACGTTCAACGGTAAAAATTTTGCATCAGGCACAACCATTGTCATCACAGACGGTGAAACGACGCTGGCCAGCCTGACTCCAGGCAAAGACGGTAGCTGGACCTTCACGCCGGACGCCGCACTGACCGATGGCGCGCACGTCATCAGCGTGACCGTGACGACTCCTCAGGGCGTGAGTACAAGTGGCAGGTTCAACGTCACCATCGATACGACACCGCCGGAAGGCGTGGACATCAATTCCGTGACAATCGTTGATAACGACGGTAACGCCATTACTGCTGAGAGCATTACTGTCGATAACACGCCGACCTTTAGCGGCAAAGGACTGGAACCCGGTGCAACCGTTATTGTGCGCGATGGCGAAACCGTTCTGGGTGACACCACGGTGAATGAAGACGGCAGCTGGTCCTTTACGCCTCCGGCTGCACTGGATGACGGCGAGCATCAGTTTACGTTCGAAGTCACCGATGAGGTGGGCAACAGCAGCGGCATCTCTGATGAAATTGATCTCTCTGTCTCCGCGGCCAAAGGCATTAACACCGGCGTCGTGATGACCGATGATGCAGGCAATGTGATTGTTAATGGTGATGCCACTAACGACAGCACGCCAGCCTTCAGCGGAAAAGATCAGAAACCAGGCACGACGATTACCCTCGCTGATGGCGACACTATCCTGGGCAAGGTCGATGTGGCGGAAGATGGCAGCTGGAGCTTTACTCCTGATGCCCCGCTGGCGGAAGGTGAGCATACCCTGACGGTGACCGTCACGGATCCGGCAGGCAACGCCAGCAGCGACACCATCAAAGTGGTGGTCGACACGATTGCACCCGAGGTCATTGATGTGAACACGGTCGTCGTCTCTGATGATGCGGGCCATGTATTCGCAGCTGGCAGCGCAATCAGTGACACCACTCCCACCTTTAGCGCATCAGGCCAGGAAGCGGGCACCACCATAATCGTGCGCGATAGTGGCACCGTGCTGGGTGAAGCTCAGGTCGCTGAGGATGGCAGCTGGTCTTTCACTCCGTCCGAAGCGCTTGCGGATGGCGACCACAGCTTTACGTTTGAGACCGTCGATCCTGCCGGTAACAGCAGTGGTGAATCTGCCACTATCCGTTATGTGGTGGACTTTGTCGCACCTGACGGCGTGGATATTGCGAAGGTGGTCATCACGGATGAAGTCGGTTCGGTTGTCAGTGCGGCCGACACCCAAAGCGACAGTAAACTCACCTTCAGCGGCAACGATCTTGAGCCGGGTGCCACCGTGACAATGCATGACAATGGTCAGATTGTCGGTACCACCACCGTCGCCAAAGATGGTAGCTGGACGTTAACCGCCACTGACGGGTTATATGATGGCAGTCATGGCGTGAGCTTTACCGTGACGGATGCGGCAGGCAACAGCAGCGATCCATCCGGCACGCTGGATCTGAATGTGCAGACGATTGTTCTGACGGCATCCGATAACATCAGCTCAGGGGCAGCCGTGGGCTTTGACTATCCGGTTGATGTTAATGAGGATCTGGGAACCGTCATTCAGGACGGCGGATTGATCGCGTTTAACAACAGGATCGTCAGCGATCCGATTGTGGTCAACGATGGCACCATTATCGATCTCAATGTCACGGCAACCTCTTCGGCCTTCCTTAACGTCGCCAGTAACTCATCCCTGGTGTTGCAGAAGTTTGACTCCTCCACCAGCACCTGGGTCACCGTGTCGGAAGAGAACAGCGGAAACCTGTTTGGCATGTTTGGGTTGGGCACATCAAGCTCGACCATCACGCTGTCAGGCCTGACGGCTGGCCAGTACCAGCTGGTTTATACCACCAATGGTATGAACGTCGGCGTCAGCTTTAGCCTTGATGCCTCTAAAACGGTCTACACCCTGGCGGAACAGGGCACCCCAACCGATTACACCACGGCAACCGGGAATGTGATCACCGATATCGATCCCGTCTATGGTTCAGACGGTATTCCGCATATTGCCTATACCTCGGTGAGTGCGGTGAGCGTGAACAACAGTGATGGCACTATGACCTCTGTCACACTGGATGCCACCACCAGAACCGCCACGCTGGTGGGTCAGTATGGCACCCTGGTCATTAACGCCGATGGCAGCTACATCTATACGCCAGTCTCCTCCATGGACAGCATCGGTAAGGTGGACTCCTTCACCTATACCCTGACTGACTCCGCCACGGGTCAGAGCGCGTCAGCTCAGATCCATGTGCAGGTTGGCACCACTAATAGCGCACTGGATCTGAGCTGGGATCCGACCGATCCCACTGCGTCAGCTATTACCGATATCGCGTCCAGCAACGAGGCGGATGCCAGCGTCACGGTGGTCTACAGCAAAACCAGCGACACCATGCCTGAACTCCTGCTGACTGAAGAGAGTGGCCCGGTCTACACCCATTCATTCACGCTGAATGCGGCAGATGACATCGTGACCGGCGAGTTTAAGCTCTCGACGCAATATGATTTCTGGGGAAATAACTTCTCGCAGGACATGACACTGGTTTACGCGGTCCAGAAGCAGGGAGAGGATGGCAGCTGGTCAACGGTCTCTGCCCAGCAACTGCTGGTCACTGCGGGTAACCATAGCGACGAAGTGCTGCTTTACACCGACATCTCCTCTCTGGTTTCTGAAGCAGGAACCTACCGGATTGCGGTCTCCAGTACCGGGGCCACCAATACGATCCGGGTGAACATGGACGTGGAGGTGTTAAGCACAACGGATTACGTCATTACGACCAATGAGGTCGCTACCGGCAACATTCTGACCGATGAAGGCACAGACGGCGCGGTTGATAAGCTGAGCTCCATCTACACCCGCATCTATGCGAAAGCGGGTGACAGTACCAGCGATGTGGCGATCGATGAGAGCTACACCTGGGTCACGGAAAGCGGCGTGAAGATCGAGGGAGAGTACGGCACCCTGCTTATCTATAACAATGGCGCTTACACCTACACGCCGGACACCACAACCCTGCCGTCCGGCTCTGAGGATCTGTTTACCTATGCGCTGAAAGGTGCCAACGGTAAGGTCGTTAACGCCACCATCACGATCCATCTGGGCGTTGAAGTAAACGGCAGCGACGGCGGTGCGCTGGTCTTCCACGGCACCGAAGCGGACGATGTGTTTGATGTCTATGACACCCAGTTTGCCTCAGTGAATGGTGAAGCGGGCAACGACACGCTGGCATGGCATGGCGAGGGGCAGCTGGTCTTACGCGACGTCGCGGCAAAAGTCAGCAACATCGAATCGATCATGCTGACCTCGACCACCAGCAGCGACAACCTGGTGCTGGATGCGCAGAGCGTAGAAAAGGTCACCAGCGAGAATAACGCGCTCTACATCAAAGGCATCGCTGGCGATAGCGTGACGCTGGAAGGGACCTGGGTCAACAACGGTACGGTTATCGTCGATAACGTCTCCTGGACGCATTACCGCAGCACGACCGCTGAGGGTGCGGGAGTGGATATCTATGTGCAGCAGGGATTGAGGCTCTCTTCAGCCACCTATACCGATAGCCAGAACGGAACGGAGTTTACCGTGACCGCTGGGCAGGAGGTCACAGGTACGGCCAGTGGCGATATCTTCAACGTGAGCGATACCGGCTTTACCCACATTGATGGGGGTGAGGGTCTGGATACGCTGGTGTGGAGCGGAACGGGCACCCTGACGCTCAGCGAGCTGCAGTCAAAACTCAGCAACATCGAAGAGATTGCGCTGGTTAATGACAGTGCGGTGAATACGCTGGTTGTCACCGCGCAAAGCGTGGCGGAGATCACCGATGCGAACAATACGCTGTTTGTGAAAGGTGCCATCACTGACAGGCTAACGCTCTCCGGTAGCTGGACGCTGTCTGGCAGCGAAGTGGTCAATAATGTGGATTACGTCCATTACGTCAGCACCTCCGCTGACGGTCAGACAGTGAACCTCTATGTGGATCGCGACATAAAACTGAGCAGCACCGAAACCGCCTCTGAACATGATGCGGCCGACGTGACGGGTGACGTCGCCCTGCTCAGCGACAGCGTGGCGCAGAGCACCACGATGAACGCCGCCACCAGCAGCTTTACCAGCGAAAGCTTCACGATTAACAGCCTTAGCGATCTGCAGGAGATTAACGTCAGCGTCAGCGGGCCGTCGATCGATGCTGGTAACAGGGTTTCCGTAAACTGGTCGCTGCAGGTTTACAACGCGCAGACGCTGCGCTGGGATAACGTCACCCATGGCACGCAGGTTCTCACCAGCGACAGTCCGCTGAATGTTTCGCTGGCAGGCCAGAATACGGGCACCTGGCGCATCGTGGTCGACAGCACGCAGTCCGGACATCCAGGCTTCCTGTGGGCAACAATCTTCGACGATCTTACCGTGAAAGTGGCCGTGAACATCGTCAGCACCACTGACTACAAAGTCAGCACCAGCTCCAGCGTCAATGGCTCGGTCTTTACCTCTGACAGCGCCAGTGACGGTGCTCTGCTGGTGAAATCGATAAGCGCTGGCATTGTGACCGGTGCCGCCAGCTACACGCTGGTGACTGCGGCGGGCACCACCATTGCGGGAACTTACGGCACGCTGACGATCAAAAACGATGGCAGCTATAGCTATACGCTGAACAGCGGCTCGGTGATTAAGCTGACCGGCAGTGAAGATTCGTTCACCTACATTCTGGCGGATGGCACCACCAAAAATCTGGTGATGACGCTGGGTGTCTCGGTGGATGGTGCGGAAGGCGGTGCGCTGATCTTTGCCGGTACCGTTGGCGATGACCGTTTCACCGTTCACGACACCCTGTTCACCTCGGTGGAGGGTAAATCGGGTCAGGACACGCTGGTGTGGAATGGCAAGGGCGAGCTGAATCTCAGTGACGTTGCTGACAAAGTGAACAACATCGAAATCATCGATTTGCAGGACAACGCGCAGGCAACCGTGCTGCTGCTCAGCGCCGATGATATTGAGAAAATCACCGGTGCCGGCAATGCGCTCTATGTCCGCGGGGGCAGTAATGACACCCTTTCGCTGCAGGGGGTGTGGACCATTAGCGGCGTGGAAACGCTGAATAACCTGACCTACACCCTCTACACCAGCACGGCGCTGGATGGCACAACGATCAAACTTTATGTTCAGCAGGGTCTGCACTTCAATGAAGTCACAGAGCATGTTGAGGGCGCTATCACGGATGTCTCGGCCGATCTGACCGTGGTATCCGTGAGCCAGAACGGTGAAACCGCCGCGATCACGGACGGTGCTGTGAGCGTCAAAGGCGCCTTCGGCACGCTGGTTATCGATGAAGCGGGTCACTACAGCTACGTCGCAGATGATGCGTATGCGCATAGTGGCAACACTGACTCCTTCACCTATGCCCTGTCGGATGGCAGCAAAGCTTCTCTGAGCTTTAACCTGGGCGTGGATGTGGATGGCAGCGCGGGCGGCGAGATCACCTTCACCGGCACCAGCGGTGCAGATGTTTTCGAAGTCTATGACACCAGCTTCGTCTCTATCAACGGCGCAGAGGGTCACGATACCCTGGCCTGGCACGGCACGGGAACGCTGAACCTCAGTGATATCTCGGCCAGGGTCAACAATATTGAAACCATCGACCTGATGAAAGATGCCGGAAAAGACAATCTGGTCGTAAGTGCAGAAAGTCTGCTGAAGGTAACGGATAACGATAATACGTTATATGTCAGAGGGGAAAATGGCGACACGGTAACGCTGAAAGGCTACTGGGATCAGGCCGATGGATTAGTGGCAAATGGGGTTAACTATAACCATTACACCAGTTCTGCCACCGATGGCTCCGTGGTACAGTTATATATTGAAGACGATGTCACCATCGGATAATTAATATCTTTATTAAAAGCAGGCTGAGTTATTTAATTCAGCCTGCTCTTTCCCCGCGTCTTAAATCACCCTTTTATGACGGAGATAGCGTTAATTATCTAAACATCATGAAAAAAATTATTATTATTTTGCACTGCGTTTTTATTACCCACTATTCTTTTGCTGCAGATCAAAAAATTTTATCAGGCAGCAAACCCACCGTTAATGAAGCACCCGCCGGTTTCTGGGGCCTGTTTTCTAAAACGCCGGATCCCGGAACGTTGCCTGCAGGCGGATCTGCGCTGGCAGACACATTACACATTAATCCGGCAGAAATTGACATGCAGCCTGCGGAGCCGAACGGGGCTGAACGCTTTCCGGCTGACTGGCAGGCGGCTATTCAGCTGGCGGTAAATCATCATCCCGCCATCAGCAGCAGCATTGCGGCGCTGGAATCATCAGCCTTCACTATGGATGGTGCCAGAGCAGGCTATCTGCCCGCTATAAAAGCGGGGGTCACAAGCGGCCGCCAGCAGGAGAACAGCAACGGCCATATCGCTACCGTCGGTCTCTCTCAGATGCTCTACGACTTTGGTAAAACCGGCAGCCTGGTTGATCAGGCCAGCGCGAAATATCTGCGCCAGCAGGCCACGGTGCTGATACAGATCGACACCATTATCGAACAAACCGCACTGGCACTGAATGAGGTCTACCGCTCGACGCAGCTGCTTGATAACGCGAAGAAACAGGTGAAGGCCCTGCGCGATATCCTGGCGCTGACGCAATTACGTGCCGATGCCGGTGCCAGCACCCGTGTGGATCCGGTTCAGGCGCAGGCGCGCGTTGAAGCGGCACAGGCCGAGCAACTGGATCTGGAAATCAAACTCCAGCAGCAGAAATACCATCTGCAATCCCTGATGGGACAGCCGGTCGCCGGGCAGAACATATCCGCGCCGGTCTCACTGCTGCCGCTGATTGAGCGTCAGCACGCCCGGATCGATTTAAACCGTAACCCGACTATTTTAGTCGCCCAGGCCGATGCCGCCGTGGCACTGGCCGAGTTGCGTAATTACAAAGCACAGCGCTATCCCACTGTATCGCTTGAAGCCAACACCAATAAATATATCGGTGACATTGCGGATTATCAGCGTCATAGCCAGTACCAGAACGTTTATCTCTCCGTTAACAGCACGCTTTATCAGGGCGGCGCATTAGTGGCGCAGGAAAGTGCCAGTGCCCGCGCGCTGGAAGCGGCCAGAACCACCATTGCCAGTAAAAAACTGGAGATCAGCGATCAGCAACGACATTACTTCCAGAGCGTAAAGGGATTACAAAAAAATATCAGCCTGCTGACGCGCCGGATGAAAACCATTGTGGAAACACGCTCCCTTTATCGTGAGCAATATTTATCGCTGGGTAACCGCAATGTCCTCGATTTACTCAATGCCGAACAGGAAATAAGTCGGTCTCAGCAGGATTTAATTAATGCGCGCTGCGACCTGTGGGCGTCCTCGGTTAATTATCTGGTGGTGACCGGTATGGCGCGGGAAGCATTTAATTTAAATAACCAGGTCATTCAGGGACTGCGCATTGCGCCGTAATTCTGTCAGCAATTAAGAGAAGATAACCATGAACAACCTGTCTGGCAGTCAAAAGCGTTCCGCTCAGCCTGAGCCGAAGCAGGCGTATACCCCCTGGCTGGAAGCACTGTTACTGGTGGCGAAACATTACCGGCTGGATGGTTCACCTGAACGGGTGAAAGGGGAAGCGGAATGGCACATGCAGCACCTTTCACAGGATGCCCTGATTGAGAATATGGCGCGTCAGCTCGGCCTGCTGGTGATTTTTGATGCGTTTGATCCGGATCAGCTCGATCCGTGGCGTATGCCGTTAATCGTCGATTTCGGTCCTCGCGGCGTCGGCGTCATCACCACGTTGGGCGAAGATGGCCAGATTAGCGTGATGCTGAGTGGTGAAAAACAGCTGCAGACTACGCTGAGTATTGAAGAGCTGTCGCAGCATGCAGAGCGCGTGCTGCTGGCGAAGCCGGAGTCTTCCGTGCCGGATGCGCGGGTAGATGACTACATTAAGCCGCACCGTGCCGACTGGCTGTGGCAGACCATTCTTCATGAGTGGCCAGCTTATGTGAACGTGATGTTTGCGTCGCTGATCTCCAACGTGCTCGGCCTCTCAGCGATGCTCTTCACCATGCAGATATATGACCGGGTGATCCCCTCCCAGTCGGTGCCCTCTCTCTGGGTGCTGTTTGGTGGCGTGATGATTGCCCTGACCTGCGTGTTTGTGATGCGCATTATCCGCACGCATATCTCTGATGTCGCCGGTAAAAGCGCAGATCTGCGTATCTCCGATCGTGTTTTTGGACACGCGTTGCGTATCCGTAACGATCAACGTCCCAAATCGACCGGATCGTTTATTGCCCAGATCCGCGAGCTGGAACAGATCCGCGAGCTAATTACCTCCACCACCATCTCCGCGATTGCCGATCTGCCTTTCCTGATCATTTTTCTGTTCATCCTCTGGCTGCTGGGCGGCTGGCTGGTGCTGGTTCCGCTGGCGGCGATTCCGCTGATTGTTATTCCGGGCCTGCTGGCGCAGGGCTCGCTGGCGACGCTCTCCAAAGCAACCATGCGTGAGTCTGCGTTGCGCAGCGCCATGCTGGTTGAGACCGTGCAGGGCATGGATGACATCAAGCTGCTGCGCGCAGAGCCTTACTTTCAGAACCAGTGGAATCACCTGAACGAGGTGATCAGCCAATCCTCGAAGAAGCAGCGGTTTATCAGCGGCCTGCTGATGAGCTGGACCAGTGAAGTCCAGACCGTTGCCTATGTCAGCGTGGTGCTGGTGGGGGCCTTTTTTGCCATGAGTGGCGACCTCTCTACCGGCGTGTTAATCGGTTGCTCGATGCTGGCATCACGGATGATGGCCCCGCTGGGGCAGCTGGCGATGATTTTTGGCCGCTGGCAGCAGGCGAAAGTCGCGCGTGAAGGACTGGAGAACCTGCTCAACAGCGAGGTCGATCAGCCAGCGCGCAGCGTCCGGGTTCATCGCCCACGGATCGCGGGTGAATATGCCTTCTCCGACGTGATCTATCGCTACGACCCGAACGCCTCTGAACCGGTGCTGACGGTGAAAAAGCTGAAGATTAAAGCCGGTGAGAAAGTGGCGCTGCTGGGACGTAACGGGTCCGGCAAATCGACGCTGTTGCAGCTGATGGCCGGTCTGTTACCGCCGGGTGAAGGTGCTCTGCTGCTGGATGGCGTGCGGCTTTCCTCCATTGACCCGCTGGATGTAAGGCGTGACGTCGGGCTGCTGACCCAGAACGCATCCCTGTTCTACGGCACGATCCGCGAGAACTTACGGCTGGGCATGCCGCTGGCGACCGAAGAGGAGATGCTTGAGGCGCTGGAGATCAGCGGTGCCCTCGACTTTATTCAGCGGTTGCCGGAAGGCATGGATTATCTGTTGCAGGAGGGCGGCAAAGGTTTGTCGGGCGGACAGCGTCAGCAGCTGTTACTTGCGCGCACCCTGCTCCGCCAGCCCAGCGTGCTGCTGCTGGATGAACCCACCGCCTGGCTGGATGATGCCGCTGAAAAACATCTGATTGAACGGCTGATGACGTGGATGGGTAACCGGACGCTGATTATCGCCACTCACCGTCCGGCGGTATTGCAGCTGGTCGATCGCATTATGCTGATCGATAAAGGCAGGATTGCGCGGGATGGATCAAAAGCAGAGATGCTGGTCACCAGACCCGAAGCCAGCGCCGCGCCTCATCAGGGCAAAGTGAATGTGAAACCGCAGGGAGCAGAAGCATGATTTTCTCCTTATTCCGCAAAAAGAAACCTCTGCTTTCCCGTAAACACGTCTCTTCCGGCGGCCTGATTATCATGTCGGTGCTGGTCATGCTGCTGTTATTCTTTATCTGGGCCTCGACCTTCGAACTGGATGAAGTCACTGTCGGTGTCGGCAAAGTAGTCCCCAGCTCACACGAGCAGATCATCCAGTCGCTGGAGGGCGGGATCCTGAAAGAGCTTAGGGTTCACGAAGGCGATGTGGTTGCCGCCGGCCAGGTTCTGGCCCTGCTGGATCCGACCCAGATTGACTCGGGTGTGCAGGAGAGCACGTCACGCTTACGTGCCGCACTGGCGACCGCCGCCCGCCTCCAGGCTGAGACCGCAGGCACGCCGCTGACCTTTCCGCCGGAGGTCATCGCCGACCCGGCGCTGGTAGCGGCCGAAACCGCGCTCTATCATTCGCGCCGTGAGAACTACAGCAAAACCCTCAGCGGACTGACCGAAGCGCTGAGTCTGATCAACCGTGAACTCAAGCTAACCTCTTCGCTGGTGGTAAAAGGCGCAGCCAGTAACGTGGAAGTGCTGCGCCTGAAACGCCAGGCTAATGAGCTGCAGAACAAACTTAATGACGCGGAGAATCACTACATCGTTCAGGCGCGTGAGGAGCTGGCGAAAGCCAATGCCGAAGCGGCATCTCAGCGCTCGATTATTATCGGGCGGGCGGACTCGCTGAAGCGCACGGTGATCGTCACGCCAGTCAGAGGGATAGTGAAGGATATCGAGGTGAACACGGTCGGCGGCGTTATCCCGCAGCGCGGCAATCTGATGGAGATTGTGCCGCTGGATGAGCAGCTGATGATTGAAGCGCAGATTGCCCCGCGCGATGTCGCCTTCATCACGCCCGGCCAGCGTGCGGTGGTGAAGCTGACCGCCTATGACTACAACATCTATGGCGGTCTTGAGGGCAAAGTGGCCTCTATTTCCCCCGACACCATTCAGGATGAAGTCCATCGCGACCAGTACTATTACCGCGTCTACATCCGCACCGATAAGGATTATCTGGTGAATAAAAAGGGCAAACAATTTCCGGTTTATCCGGGGATGATCGCGATGAGTGAAATCCACACCGGCAGCAAGACCATTATGGAGTATCTGCTGAAACCGCTGAACCGGGCGAAGGAAGCGCTGCGGGAGAGGTAAAGTCAGGTTTGCTGCCCCTGCTGATGGGGCAGCAAACGCCAGAACTCACACACTGACCTGCCCATCAAACCTCCAGTCTGGTGTCACCTTCCCTGTCCCGATATTCTTTTATCTCCTCTCAAATATTTAAAAAAATTCCTTCCCGGTGGTCAGTCAGTCAACCGGGTTGTGGCCATGTTTTAATATTTACATGGCATAGTGCCTTTGCTTAGATGATAACTGACAAGGTGAATAACTGATTAAGCGGAACCTTATGATGATGAAGGCGCTGACTGAGCGGCAACTGACGATTATGCGACAGCTTATATCTCATAACAGTTATGTGAGCCTGCACTCTATTTCAGAAAAAACAGCCATCACCACCCGAACCTTACGCCGCGACATCGCGGATATTAATGAGAAACTCTCTGACCAGGGAATCAACCTTAGCGGTAAAAGTGGGAGAGGGATCACAATTAAATTCGCAGATGCGCAGTCAGAAATAACCGCGCGCCGGATTTTCTCAACGGAAGTTGATGATTTCAGCAGTAATTTCCGGATGCTGAAAATAGCGTCTGATTTATTAATGCTATCACCCAAAAGTTCATCGATCAGCGAACTGGCGGATAAATATTTTATCAGTCGCGCTTCAATAGTGAATGATTTAAAAACATTGGAAGCCTGGTTACATCAGTTTGATTTAACCTTATTAAAAAGCCGTGTCGGCACCAGCATAAAAGGCAGTGACCACAATATTCGCATGGCGATGAAAGCGCTGGTATTAAAATCCATTTATAACCGTCAGGACATGATGGAAAGCCGTCTGGATGAAAGCACGCTGCAGGAGCTTTCAGAGAAGTTTGGTCAGCAGGCTGTCCATTTTACCCTGCAATTAATTAATTTTATTGAACAGCAACTGCAATACACGATTAGCGATCCTTACTACATCAATTTATTTACCCATATTCTGGTGCTGATCCACCGGAGTCACTCGCCGATGCACAGGTCCGATGCCCGCGCGGTGACCATGAGCCGGGTCAGCGACCATCACGCCTGGCAGGTTTCGCTGGCGGTGATAGAACGCATCGAGACCGCTTACAATACGATACTGGTGGCCGAAGAGTCACACTCCATCTATCAATATCTGGTCTCTTCCGGCAAGGCGGGCGGCGAGACGCCACAGCACGATGACTCGCTGATATCCGAACGTGAAACCCGCTTTGCGGAGGCGCTGATTGCCCGTGTAGCCCAGCGCATCAACATTGAAATCACCACCGACCAGAACCTGCAGGCTTCGCTGTCCTCGCATATTAAGCCAATGCTGAACCGGCTCCGATATCACATCCGGATTAAAAATCCGCTGCTGCATGATATCCAGACCGAGCTGGGAACGGTGTTCGCCGCCGTCAAAGCAGTCATCAGCCAGCTGACGCAGGAGTACAGCCTGGATGAGATTAGTGACGATGAGGTGGCGTACCTGACGGTGCATATTCAGGCCGCCATCGAAAACAGCATCAAGGTAAAACGGGTCTTGCTGGTCTGCTCCAGCGGTCTGGGCACCTCGCAGCTGCTGTACGGGCGGATTATCCGCGCCTTTCCTGACTGGAAGATTATCGACATCGTGCCAGGGAAAAACATCGCGGATTCCCTGAAACGACATGAGTGTGACGTGGTGATCTCCACCATCCGGCTGGAGCCGCTGGAAAAACCGGTGGTCTATGTCTCGGCCCTGTTTTCGGCGAAAGATATCGCAAGAGTAACGGAATGTCTGGTATCGAATTCGATTAATTAATAATGGAGAATCAAGATGACTACAGCCGTGGCTATTAATGAAGTCCTGACAGAAGAATGTATTATTCTCGATGTTGATTGCCAGACGAAAGAGCAGATTATTTCTCAGCTGACCGATCTGCTCTGCCAGACCGGCGCGGTCACCGATAAATCCGCATTTCTGAACGATGTTTATCTGCGTGAAGAATTAGGCTCCACCGGTTTTGAAAATCACATTGCTATTCCGCACGGCAAATCTGCTGCCGTAGCCAAAACCCGGATTGCCGTGGGCCGTTTACGTCGGGATATTCCATGGGAGACCATCGACGGCACCAAAGTCCGGCTGGTTATTCTCTTCGCAGTTAAAGAGTCCGATAAAGATGTTGGCCATATTAAAATGCTCGCCAAAATATCCATTGCGTTAGGTGATGAAGATGTCGTTGAGCAATTACTGAATGTGGAGAACCGCGAAGAGATGTTTCATCTGTTGTTATCCCGCTCTGGAACCTGAATAAACCGGAGATATCTATGAAATAAAAACCAAAGGAGGTATTCCAGGTTGTAGCCATCCCTTCAGACCGAAAAACATAAATATAAAATTTTCACTGGAGAACGTTTATGAACATCATTGCCATTACCGCCTGCCCTACAGGTGTCGCCCACACCTACCTTGCCGAAAGTAATTTAAAAAAAGCGGCTAAAAAACTGGGCCTGAATGTATTAGTTGAAACCCAGGGCGCGATTGAAAGCGAATATATTTTCAGCGACGACGATATTCATCAGGCCGACGTGGTGTTAATCGCCGCAGATAAGAAAGTTGAGATGGCGCGCTTCCAGCACAAAAACGTGATCGAGGTCCCCGTTACCCGTGCCGCGAAAGACGCTGAAGGTCTGTTAAGCGCCATTGTAAACGGTGAGCTGGCGCCCAGGCTGGTCGATTCTGCCCCACAGAACAATGCGTCTGAACCGGCTAACAGTGCCCGCGAGGCGTCAGGTTCCCGTTCCTGGATCTCAGAGATTTATGTGCACCTGATCACTGGCGTAAACCTGATGATCCCGTTTGTGGTGGCTGGCGGCATTCTGATCGCCCTGAGCTTTTCATTCGGAATTACGGCGGCCACACCAGGGGACGCTAATTTCAGCCCGATAGCGAAGATGCTTTCGGACATCGGTGGCGGTTCGGCGTTTGCCCTGATGCTGCCGATTCTTGCGCTGGGAATCAGTCAGTCCATCAGCGGTAAAGCGGGCATTGTGGCGGGCGCAGTGGGCGGGATGATGGCGATCCACACCGGCTCCGGCTTCCTTGGCGCGCTGATTGCCGGCTTCCTGGCCGGATACATCACGCTGCTCATCACCAACCATATTCACCTGCCCAAAGCGGTCGCCGGGTTAAAACCTATTTTAATCGTGCCGCTGCTGAGCGTGCTGCTGACCGGTGCACTGATGGTGCTGCTGATTGGTGAGCCAATCAAAATGCTGCTCGGCTGGCTGACCGCCTTCCTCAGTTCGCTGGGTAACACCAACGCGGCGATCCTTGGTCTGCTGTTCGGCATGATGGTGGCCTTTGATATGGGCGGCCCGCTGAATAAGACGGTCTGTATGTTTGCGATTGGCCTGATGTCGAGCGGCATTTACGGACCGATTGCGGCCTGCATGGCGGCGGGCATGGTGCCGCCGCTGGGCATCGCGCTGGCGACCACCCTCTTCCGCCGCAAATTTACCGAGCAGGAGCGCGAGACCGGCAAGGTGACCTACATCCTCGGCCTCTCATTTATTACCGAAGGCGCGATCCCTTACGCGGTTGCCGATCCGCTGCGCGTCATCCCGGCCATTGTGGCGGGTTCCGGATTAGCGGGCGCCCTGTCGATGATGCTGGGCTGCGCTTCCCGCGCTCCACACGGCGGCATTTTCGTCATCTTCATTCCTAACGTGATCAGCAACGTCATGGGTTATCTGTTTGCGATTGCCGCAGGCAGTTTGCTGACGGCGCTCATCCTGTTGTTCCTGAAAAAAGATATCTCCGCTCCTGCAAAACAAGGATAAAACCTATGCTTTACAACATGAAAGATCTGCTCAGCGTTGCCCAGCGTCATCAGTTTGGTGTGGGCGCGTTCAACATCGCCAGTGCAGAGTTTGGACGCGTGGCGGTTGAGACTGCCGAGCGACTGGATTCCCCGCTGATTCTGGAGATTCATCCCGAGGAGATGGCGTTTACCGGCCCGGAATTTATTGGCTATCTGCGGACGCTGGCGATTCAGGCGCGCGTGCCGGTGGTGATCCATCTGGACCATGGCCGCACGCTTGAAGAGGTGATGAAAGCGATCTACGCCGGTTTTACCTCAGTAATGATTGACGCCTCGTCTCACCCTTTTGAGCAGAACATTGCGCTGACGAAGAAGATTGTCGAGATAGCGCACACGATTAATGTCTCTGTGGAAGCAGAGCTGGGCACCATTGGTGTGGCGGAAGGCAGCGGCGAAGGCGGCAGTAACGAGATTCTCTATACCGATCCGCAGCAGGCCGGGACCTTTGTCCGCGAGACCGGCACCGACACGCTGGCGGTCGCTATCGGTACCTCGCATGGCCTCTACCCCAAAGGGAAGCAGCCGAAGCTGGATATCGAGCGCCTGCAGCAGATCCGTAAGGTGGTGGATATCCCACTGGTGCTGCATGGCGGTTCGGGCAACAAAGACAGCGAGGTCGCGGAGTCGATCCGTTATGGCGTCGGTAAAATCAATATCTCCAGCGATATGAAAAAGGCGTTCTTCGTGGCGCTGGAACAGGAGCTGAAGCTAGGTGGGCATGAGCCTAATGCCTTGTTTGTTAAACCGATGCAGGCGGCGAGTGAAGTGGTCGCGGCGAAGATGGCGCTGTTTAGTTCGGTGGGAAAAGCGGGGCTGTATCGGTAAGGGGTTGTGTGGTGGATGGCTGGGGTGAGGTTTAGTTACTCCGCGGCTGAAACGTCAACTGGCGACGCTGAAAGAATAGCGCAGCGTTTATCCAGTAGCGACTCAACGGACGCCCGATTGCCCTTATCCCAGCCGCGCCGGGTGGTTAGCAGGATAAACCCTTTTTCTCCCGAGAACGTCGCGGGGATAAGCGCCACACCAGACTCCGCCAGCTGCGGCGAGGACAGATGGAAATGGCGCGCCACGGAGGAAACAGGATAGATCCCCATCGCCGTCGGTTGCATAACGCGACGGGCATAGTAGGTGTGGTTCAGCAAACGGTCAGGCAAGGGTCGCCAGTCAATATGAATAAAGGGGCGCTCGGCCTGAAGCTGGCGATAGACATCTTCCCGCAGGCAGGTCAGATGAATATGCAGTTGATTCTGGCTGCGGCCATAAGCGGAATTCAGCGCCATGCCGAGCCGATCCTCAGGCACTTCAGCACCGTAGGCCGCCATCAGACGATAACGCATTAACCAGGCGTCGCCGAAATAATCGGGACCTCCGGGGCGCGACAGCGCAATGCTCTCAATGCCGGACATCGCCACCGTGGGCACCAGAATAAAGTGCAGCCTGTGGCGAGGATTCTGGATGATGCTGTAGCCCTGTGTTTTGTCCTGCGGCAGATAGATTTGCTGGCAGGGTGCCGGATCGCGACGGTAGTGATAGTTATTCATGCAGAGGTCATGCGTGACCGTCCACAGCGCGTCAGAGCGAGCGCATCCTGTCAGTAGCAGCGCGATGACCAGCGGCAGAGAACGGCATCGCCACAACAATTTCCTGTTCAGTGGATTGCATCCGGTCAGGCAACTCAATGCAGGTACAACCTCATCAGTAAGGGTTCATATTGGGGAGCGTTTATCCGAATGGCAAATCAGCATTCAGCCTTAAGAGAGAGATGCACCAACCTTCTGCTTTAAAAGCTTCAGGAATTCTGCAGGCGTAGCTTCCCATAAGTCTGTAGAAAACTCCGCGCCATAGCGACTTTTGAAGTCCTCCTCCAGGTTGTCACATTCCCTCATAAACTGCTCAATATCACCAATCAAGCCATGTCGGGAAGCGACGGTGGAATCTGCAATCCATGCGTTGATTTGGGCATCAACACTTTCACCACTACCAAACAGGTCATAGTTTTGTCCAAAATAGATGGCAATAAGGCTATCAAGTCCGGCTATGTTAATGTTTTTCATAATTGTAGCCTGGGAACCTCAGTTATTCAGAACCTTAGTTAGCTCAATCTCACGGGTAGTAGGGTTAACGTACAGATAAAACAGATCCCCATCCAGCTGATCAGGCTTTGCCCATATCTCCTTCTCACCCAAACTGCGTCTTTGCTTCTCGTATCCCAGCTTTTCGAGATAAGTGCGCAGCGATGCAGTATCTGAAGCTCCTTTAAATACGATGCTATTTGAAGGGGAATAACCGTCACCAGGATGCGATTCAAAGTAGTAGTTGTCCGTTATACGCGGGGCATTTTCAATATCTGAGTCTGTCAGTGTATGGTAGTTAAAAAAATCGCATTATGTGTAAACGGTCGCTTCATTCGAGTCCGAGGCAACAAACCAGACTAACAAACCGCCACATATAAGCATGGCAGCAATCATAAGCGCGGACCACGTAAACAGGTTTTTCATTGCTTCGACCCTATGAATGAGAGTATTGCCCCATCACTGGTAAAGACGTTGACGATTGCAGATGTGTAGTCGTTAAGCCTGGCCTAATGATATGCATGCGTTCATGAGAATCAGAGGGCCGTTATGCCCCCTATTCTTTTGAATATGAAAAATCAGCAGTGACTAAATGCGACATTGATTTATCAGATTGAACATCATAGGCGAAATAGTAACGTTCTCCAGTTGTGAACTTAAATCCGAACACAGGAAGGCACTCACCTTTTGGAACATAAACAGGTTTGTCATCAAAAACTTTGTGAAGGGAGTTGCTTTTAGCGCTGTTGATTTGAATGGCAGTAATTATTTCTTGTGGCTCCAGTGGCGACACCACACAAACTTGCTTGTCTTTAATAAATGCCGTTGTAGATTCGCGATCCACCATTCGGTCGCCAGGCCCAGCGCATCCCGTTAAGAGAAATACGACACCCAACATCATCTTGTTTTTCATGATTAACAACCCTTCCCTGTTACGATTTTCTGATAAAGCGAGGGAACATAAACTACTTTACTCGTTATAAATTTATTTATTATTAATTTTCTTCTCTATCGCTCTGATTATAATCTGATAACCGATGAGCGTTACCACTGTACAGATGACTATTAAAGCCATACCCACAAAACCCTCGATATCACGTTGATTAAATAGCTTTGCTAACGCTGTCCAAAACTGCTGCTCTCTCTCTGTCGATGGATCTGATGGTCTTGCAAGAAAAAAGGTGATGACGAACAAGGACATTGCGATAAGGATTCTAAATCCCGCTGGGACACGCTTTGCTTCCATTTAAAACCACCTCAATTGTTCCATAAGACATTAGTCCATTACGTAATTTCACTTGTGCAGTAGAGAGTAATGCTTGCCGGATAGCGATGAAATCAGTTCTGTGTTGTAAAGTGATGCAGCCTAAAGATACACCAAGCGGGCCGCGAGGGTGTAGTCTGAAGTTTCCTCGCTCAACATTATTAACCCACGTATAGTCATTTATCCTTCCATCATCACGATATAAAGCAAACCATTCATACTTGATAACTGGCGTTGATGTTAACCATGAGTAGGAATCGTGCAAGTCAGTCCGGATTATACCTTTCCAGCCACCGGTTGGGCGCTTAACGATGTGATATAAGCCATCAGGTATTGGCTCGTTGTCTGGAACTACAATACATCCTGCACGATTGCGATATCCCCTGTTACCCGAGTACGCCATAAACGTTCCGATCCCATACATGAGTAAGGGTGAGAAATCTGCATCATTAACAGTGAATCTTCCTTTTAATGCCATCTCTGGCTCCTTCGGTTTTAATCACTCTCTGAATGAGGGTGATTAATCATAATGCCTCATCATAAAATGAAAATGATCTGCATCTAATATTCAATATAATCATGAGTTAGTGATATATCTAATATTTCCTGTCTTTCTACTAAGTCAGCATACTGCAAATTATGTGGAGTCTGGTTATTCAGTGCTGAATGTGGTTTTCATACTTTATAAGCCGGCCGCCAGAAGACCTGTGCCAGATGCAGAAAGTCACAGCGGAGATAGTGTGCTTAACACAAAGTCCAGTAACAGAAACTCCGATTTGAGATTCAGCCTTGCACAGGATGCTGATTCGTTAAAAACACCTTTTTATGGCAGCGTCCTCATGGGGCTTATAAAGACATTACTCACTTTGCGGTATGTCAGACAATTGGGAGCAGATCACTTGGCTTAAATGACTGATTAAGTAAGGAGAAACCTGCAGGCATCAAACCTAAGACACAAAAAAAGCCGCCCTTAAGCGACTTTAATTTGCATACATGGTGCCGAAGGCCGGAATCGAACCGGCACGCCTCGCGGCGGTTGATTTTGAATCAACTGCGTCTACCGATTTCGCCACTTCGGCACTGAAGGGTATGCGGAAAACGTTGAGGATTATACCGTTACCCCCTGTTTCCGCAACCCTTATCCGCAGGCAGTGGTGCAACTGCTGAAAAAACCGTCTTTTGGGTTCTCAGCTTCACCTGCTTAACCCGAAACAGCCTTTACATCAGTCACCAGCGTCGGCAGATCCCAGGTGCCGCCCGCATGGATGTAACGACACATACCCGTTCCGCCGTCATAACTTTTGCGGAAGGCCTTGCCGTCCCATACCCAGCTTTCCTGGCTCATGCAGTCACCGATACCCCGGCCTTTCTGCACACTGGTAATCTCGCCCTTGTCGTAATCCGACCCGGAAATGGTCACCAGTTCAGGCTTGCCTTTCAGCTGGTTATCAATGACCCAGTAGCCATATCCTTCGTTATAAGCGGCACGCCAGCAGAGCGCCGAAAGCAAAGCGTGTGTGTCATCCAGTGGCGTAAGCGTGAGTCCATCGGTTTCCGGATCGCTGTTTTCTGCAGGTGAATACAGGCTGTCGCAGGTGTCATCATCATTATGATTTACCGTTGCAAGCAGTCGGGTTTTCAGTGCGTCGCTTTCCACTGTGGTCAGCAAACGGGGTTCGCCGCCGAGGGTTTTTGCCGCCTGAATGACCGGTGCGGGCACAGCCTTAACTACGCTGCTTTCCGGCTTATTGCCCTTTTTGGTGAGCGCACCTGGCGTGCCGATACGGCCCTGTACGTCGTCCGCTTTTAGCAGCACGGCATAAGCGCCCTCGCCGGAAAGCTGGAATGGCTTGGTGCCGCCTTTAAATTCCACTTTACCGCTGCCTTTGACCGCGCTGATTACCGCAGAGGTCTGACTGGCCGACATTCGCCAGTTGTCATCAGCCGCCACCAGATCACCGGCTGATTTCCCGTTGATCCACAGCGTCAGCTTTTCCGCCGGCTCGCTGTCATCTTCGGTGTCGCCCAGCGTCACTTCTCCCACTGTCTCCGTTCCAGGTCCCGCGGCACGGGTGAGCAGGATGGAGCCGGAGGGATCCTCTTCTTTGGCATAACCCGCAATGCGGCAGGTCAGGGTGTTATCACAGACAACTTCCCAGTCTTTGTGCTCAAGCGTTTTTCCGCTCTGGGCGGCCTGAGCCGACAGGGAGAATATCGCCAGCACGAAAATCATCGGTTTACAGTTCACTTTAATCCCTCAAGTTTTAATTCTGATATCAGTGCTGATATCACTCTCACCACGAGTACGAGGAAACCAACAGCCATCGTTTATTGCCGCCAGGCTTTGATGAGAGGATACGCCGCGTTTCTGGGCAAGACGGCTATAGGGCAACTATCTCTTTTTTGTTACGCGCTTCTACCAGCACGCTGTGCAGCTGGCCGGCAGAGAGATCGCGGATAACAGGCGTAGGAATGCCACGTATTCGTCTGCAAAGATAAACAATACCAAAAAAATCAAAGCCTTCACTGTGGAAAAGATATTCGTTTTCTTGCAGGGAAAACGCCTTCCGGAAATCATCTTCTTCTGCAAAAAAGCTCACGCCGAAAACTTTTTCTGCTTCTTCCAGCAATTCAACACCATCATCGCCGGTAATACCCAGATCCTTCTCCAGGCAGGTATTTTCATCGATGTTTTCACGTTTGCATCCTGAAAACTCACGAACAAAAGCGATAATGTCAGCTAATGAAGGTTCCATATACTTGCTCCTGCTAAAGCGCTCCGCGCCTTTCTGTCATTTCACAGTCGCCCCAGGGTCATTTCCTGCACCTCGGCCGCTGGATTGGCCTCTCTCACGGCGGCAAGAAAACCGGCAAAATCCCGATTAAAAAGGCTGTAGTTGTTCAGCACTCTGAACTCCCTTTCGGTGCGATAAGACCCGGTGACGTAACGCACCAGCCATACTCTACGATTACTGACTTTGGTTCCGGTGACTTTTATCCTGATAATATTTTCCAGCGGCACTTTGCAGAGAGTTTCGCCGTCACGCTGCTGATACAGGAAGTCACTGTCATAGTAATAATCTTCCGTGTTCATGCCCAATTTTTTTAATATCGGGGTGTTAGCCGATATCTTTTTCATCTCGCCTGGAGAAGGAGGTAACCCTTTTTTAAGGGGCAAAGGCCTGAAGCAATACCTGATAAATAAAATGATTAAAGCTAACGGCAATAGGGAAACAATAAACGAAAAAATCTGATGCATTTAACATCCCAGACTGCGCGGATAGTTCCTGATTATATCCAGGAAGATGTGACGCCGTTATCCGTTTTTACCGCCCTGCCCGATCATCTTTCAGTGCAGTACGATCTGTCTGACGAGTGCCAGTTCCAGACAGCGCTGAGCGCCTGCCTTACGACTAAGTTGCCTGAATAAAACCGGCAATGACCCAACGCTTTAGCCTGTGGATCCTCCCTCTACTTGCCTATCACGCCGATGTTGTCTCCATCGACTTACAACGCCTGTTCGCTCCTGGAAACGCCCAACCCCCTCCCGACCTTTACGGTTTACATTTATCGATATTTGTTATGTGATCCTGTTACGTGAATTCCTCGAGCCGTCTCGCAAAACAGGATCCTGCATGCGCTTTTACCAGGCCGATCCCCGCCTTGAAAACTACTGGCGAGGCGTTATTCTTTTTGGCAAAAACGTCGCGTCCTATAAATTTGCTCTTGCCCATGCGCTGTACGATCTGAAGCAGCCGGACAATGATTTGATTACGCTGGATGAGCTGGCCGTGCCCTTTGTGCGGCATTTATGCGCCCATCTGCGTTATGCGCCGAAGCAGATCACCAGCAAAAGCAGCGAGTTTCTGGAGGCATGCAGACAATTCAACGCAGGCGAAATCAACGAAGAACAGTTGATCAATATTACCGTTAAGCGCGGTTTTGCTAACGTCATCGATGCTTTTCATAATGTGAATCACGCTGAGATCGACAAACGCTTCTTCCTGGATGAACGGCGAAGCCATAAAGGCATCCGGCTTACGGACAACTTTTATCAGCTGACGGAAACCGAACACTTTGCCAGTCTGGAAGCTGAGACGAATGCCAGATGGCGGCTGGTTGAAGAAGCCTGGGCGATGAACGTTTCACGCAATCTGATTGCGGTTGATTATGACGATAATGACAAGATGCTTTTCAGCCGTCAGAGCGGTCGCCGCGTCGATATTACCAGCTGTCGCAGCAGCCTGAACGGCTACCAGAAAGGCCGGTGCTTTTATTGCTTCCGTACCATTGGCGTGACGGGCGGCGAGGAGAATCTGGCTGATGTCGATCACTTCCTGCCGCTGATGCTCAGCGATCAAATCGGCAACCTTAACGGTGTCTGGAATCTGGTGCTGGCCTGCCAGACCTGTAATCGTGGCGCTCAGGGTAAGTTTGCGCGTATCCCGTCGATAACGCTGCTGCAGCGGCTGCATGATCGAAACGAGTACTTTATTAACAGCCATCTGCCATTGCGGGAGACGTTACTCCGCCAGACCGGCGCAACGCCGATGCTGCGGCACAGCTTCCTGCAAAACAGCTGGGATACGGCAAAATTTGCTCTGCTCCATGAGTGGCAGCCAGCGGCACAGGGAGACAGCCTGTTTTGAGCAACGAAGATTATTACCGACAGAACGCTCAACGGTTTTTTACCGATACGGCAAGCGTAGATATGTCTGCGTTTTACCCGCCTTTCGTTGACTGCCTGCCGCCGGGCGCACGCATTCTGGATGCGGGCTGTGGTTCAGGCCGTGACGTCAAAGCCTTTAGTGAAATGGGTTTTGACGTCGAAGCCTTTGATGCATCGGCGGAGCTGGTGGCGCTGGCTCGCCAGTTATCCGGAAAGCCTATAGCGCAGATGCGCTTTCAGGATGTGGATGCCGTTGAAAAATATGACGGTATCTGGTGCTGCGCCTCGCTGCTCCATGTTTCCGATGCTGAACTACCCGGCGTCATGACCAAACTGGCAATGGCGCTGAAGCCTGGCGGCGTAGGGTATCTCTCTTTTAAACATGGCCGCGGCGAACGGGAAAAGGACGGGCGCAGATTCACGGATATGGATGCATCTGGGTTACAGAAACTGGTCGAGAGGATAAATACTCCCGGCGGCCCCCTGACTAAAAATATGACGGAGATAAAAAGTGAGGCTGGCTCTGAGGACACAACGGTAAAGAGATTTGCTCTTGAAATAGATAAAATCTGGCAGACCGGCGATGTTCGTATCGGACGCGGCGACGAAGTGTGGCTGAATGCGATTATCAGGAAAAGTTTAATCTTCTAGCTGCCCTGTAAAAGGCCCTGGCTCTTTCTTGCATATCACATGTTCAGCATCAGACATTATCAGTGCCCATCAGCGCCTGTTGTTGTCAGGATGAGCGCCTCAATGCGTATGGTCATGATGCATCTTGTTTTCGACCTTATCTTTCACTTCGCCAGCTTTATCCTTCACTTTCTCAGTCAGCCTTTCTTTGTGGTCGCGGTTATACGCGCCGGGTGCACGTTGAAACTTCAAGGAAAGTTTTTACATAAAATCTTAAACAGCTGTCATTTTGGCGCGGTCAGGCCCCTCAAAAGATTGCCATCACAGTTACAATATTTTAATGTTAATTCATCAATGGACACGGTTTCCGAAGAAAAGCAATGGACGCAACAATGCTCGCCAGTTCAGTCTTATCGGGCGTAGTTTCAGTACCGATGGATTTTTATCTGGGTCTGTAGCGAACCTTTCAGGATTTAAACCTTTCTGATGGTGGCAGGCGCATCCAGTCACGCAATATGCATGACGACGTCCGCGTTGGCCGGGCTGTCTATCAGGCCTTCAGGGACAGAAATAAGATAGCGAAAATCGTTAATATCATCATTGATGATTCGCTGCAGTAACTTCCCGAACCTGCACTGCGTAAGGTTTATGACAAGCTGACAGGCAACGCAACGTCAATGACCAGCCGGACGGCTACGCAACTTACATTGTCTTCTTACCTGGGATCAAAGGTCATCAGTGGTGTCATGCTGTCATTCATTTCCCGCGTGGCACTCCGTGGACTGACCGGTGGCCTGACTGGCGGCGTCATCGCTCAGGGCGTAATTTCCCGCGCCTGTGAAGCTTCCAGACGACTTCAGATGCAAAACCCTGAACTGTGGCGAAAACTGCGGATTAACGACTACGACATGCTCTATTTCATGTTCGAAGAACCCCTGCAGAACTTCATCAAAATGGGTGAAATGTTACGTAAAAACCCCTCAGCCTCCAGAGAATTTATTAATGCTATCGAAACTTATTAGACTTCTTCGTAAGCTCATCGCCGAAGTGTCTGGCGGTCTGGTATTAATGGCTATGGTGGTGGGCATTTTTTTGGCAGCCACACTGAATGAGGGTGCCATGCGCATAATTGCTCCGCTACTCGTTCTTGTTGTGGGCCTGGGTGTTTACGGCCTGACCTGGCTGATAGCTGAAAAGCCAGACCGCCGTTAACCCTGTGCTGACTAAAGCCCGGACAACAAGCGTAAGTCGTCATGAGTTCAGACCAGATATCTAACGAACACGCTGTCCTTGCCGCCTGCGGAATAGATCAGTCAGGAGGTGGATATGGCGATATTCGCAAACCATGATAATAAAAAATCTTTCAGCCTTAATTCAATCGCGGCATTAAATTCATCGGCACGCCTATTATTCCATTAACAATAAAAGAAAAAAGGACGACTCGGCAAATATAACCTCCAAGATAAATACCACACAACCCGAGGAGGCCGCTTATAAAATTTGCCACAAGCGAATCGGAACTTGCTTATTACTGACTTAAAAAATCACTTCACAAAAAAACAATAACCACAAGCATCTGAATATTTCATCACTTTTTTTTACAAAAGAGTTCCAGAGCGCTATTTAATGAAGAAAGTCAGGGCCGTTCTGCTCCTCAGCCTTTCTTAAGAAAACCGAATAAGCACATACCGAGGTTGAGATGAAACCAGCACGATGCAGTTCGTGGGGCACGTATGGCGACACTGGCAGAACAGCGAAGGATTTATCTGGAACTGGTTGAAGAAGAGATCGCCCGGCTGCGTGACGTTTCCATCGCCCACACAACGCAAAAGAGCCAACCTCGCGGTTGGCTCTTCCTTGCATATTGCATGCTCAGCATCGGGCATTAAATCTGCCCATCAGCGCCTGTTGTTGTCAGGCCAGGCGCCTCAATGCGTATGGTCATGATGCAGTTTGTTTTCGACCTTATCCTTCACTTCGCTGGCTTTGTCCTTCACCTTCTCAGTCAGGCTCTCTTTGTGGTCATGGTTATGCGCGCCGGGTGACTGCGTCGCCGCACCCGCTGCAGCAGGTTTTACCCCTGCAGTGGTACCCGGAAGTTCGCTCTCCAGACCACCTCGTGCATGGTCGATGTCCACTTCCTGACGACGCACCGTGTCGTTAATGGTCTCAGTACGATCGCTGCCGTCGGTACGCACCACCACTTCTTCTTTCACGTGGGTCGTTTTGTTGATTACCGGCTGCTCATGGGTCTCAGCGACCTCGACGGTTTTCTCCGACCAGTCCACTTCTCCGGCCAGCGCGGGTTCATTCACCGAGCGGCGGAAGATGTCAGCGTGCTGCTCATGCAGCGAGATATCTTCAGAGACGGTGTCGGTCACGGTATAGCGTCGTACGCGGGTGGAGCCTTCGCTGACCAGACGTTTACCCACTTCCACCTGCTCTTCGGCCAGACGCAGAATATCTGCTTCGCTCTCATCACCGGTCAGTGAGGTGCGTAATGGCTCAGCCGGGCGGTCGTTGGTCTCACCGGCAAACTGCTTACCTGCCGTCGGGTTGATGCCCGGCGCGGCGGTGCCGTTCTCAACGGAACTTTGAATACGTGACGGCACATCTACCGAGTCATGAGAATGGAGAATCGTCATGGCGCGGGCCAGCTTCTCCTCCTCAGTACGGATGGTCAGCACTACACCGCCCTTGTCCATTGCTCGGGTGTAGACATCCGCCTCATCTTTATCGACGTCGTGCCCAAACAGACGCTGCCACAGGCTCGGATGGCGGACAGACTGCCCTTCCTGCTGCAAACGTTCTCCACTGATAAGACTGATGTCCCGATCAGAAAAGCCTGCTTTCACGAGATTTCTTTTCGCGGCCTCTGCCTGAATTGCAGAATCGAACAGTGTTACGATTTTTTCCTGTGCCATGATAGATTCCTCTCTGTTAGCTAATTTGATCGTCATCTCTCTCAACTTTCACCTGCTGCTCACGTCGGGTCACCACTTCCTGAAAAGGAACATTCTCCTGCACTTTTCGGATGTGGATCTCCTCTTTAAGCACCAGCTTTCTGACGATTTGGATTTCTTCCTCTACTACCGGGACAATCAGTACACCGTTCTCTTCCCTGATTTCGGGCATCGTTTCAACGGGTTGCGCTTTCGCTACATGCTCAACCTCAACCTTCTCCCGGTTAAGCAGTGTACTGATGACCTCGTCATGCTCAGTTGTGGAACGGGTAACACGGACATGTCCATCCACAATCTTTTGCTTCGTCAGGGCTATTTGCTCTTCAGCGAGTTTAAGCGTGACCTCTGCATTATTATTGTGCTCTGGCTGTCCAGCCATAATATCGCTCCCGTTAAATTAAATATCTGCCACAACTGCCTGACACAGTGATTAAGCATGAACACTCTCGCGGATTCCGCAAGGCGGGATAATAAAAAATCCTGAGTCTAAAATTAATTACGGCACAGAAATGAACATCAAAAAACCAGCTAACCCGCTTATTTTACCGCTGCGCTAAAAATATAAAATAAATCAAATTCAACAAGTTATAAAAAGGTAATTTCACAGGTAAATATTAACCACTCAGACGTAACCCCTTAAAAATTCATTTATAAGCAAAGCGGTAACGCTAATTTAAACCAGGACGATTCCTGATAAATCCACAGAGAATATTAAATAATGTTTCAGCAGCGCTCGCTTATTATCCACCCAGAAAAATCGCACCAGGAAATAATAACAGTCTCACTCAACCGAAACGTTTATCACCCCTGTTACAGAAGATTCCCAAAGCGCTATTTATAAAAGAAAAGCAGGAACTTTCTGCTCGTCAGCCTTTCTTAGCAAAACGAATAAGCACATACAGAGGTTGAGATGAAACTAGCACAACGCAGTGCGTGGGGATGGGGACTGGCGGCACTTCTGGTCGCAGGCAGTGCATCAGCGGCAAGCTGGCAGGATCAGCTGAGCAGTGCAGCGTCGCAGCTCAGCCAGCAGAACAACGGCAGCTCCACCGGCACCCCGCAGCAGAATGGCGGCATGTCGCTCTCCTCTATTACCAGCATGCTGGGCGGCGGCGATAAAGCGGTCAGCGCCAACAGCATGACCAATGCCGCCGGTGTGATGCAGTACTGCGTCGAACACAACGTTGTGAAAAACAATGTGCAGTCGGTCAAAGACCAGGTGCTGAGCAAGCTCGGTCTGAACACCACCACTGCGCAGGAACAGAAAACCGATTACACCCAGGGCGTGGCCGGTCTGCTGAATACCGGTAACGGCCAGCAGTTGAATCTGCAAAGCCTGAGCAACTCGCCGATGGGTGAGAAGCTGAAAACCAAAGCCTGTGACGTAGTGCTGAAGCAGGGCAAAAACTTTATCTCGTAATCTCCTTCCCTTCTCTCCCCTCTCTGCTCTGAGGGGAGCGTTAAACGCCCCCCATGCTGTGACGCCTGACATTCCCTTAACCTGGGGTTGAGCGCTATAGTGTTGTTTTGATTTCTACAGGACAGCACGCATGAAAGGCATCAACATCGCACTTTACTTCGACCCCGATCAGATTCAGGCCTGCGTTCACGAACAGGACGACAGCTATCTCAGCAAAAAATTCGAGTATGACGATGGCGTGATTGAAGAGATCTATCAGTGGCTGGAGCAGTACGAACCTAAACGCACCCACATCTGCCTGATTGAAAACGAAACCGCCGAGCTGCTGGCCGATGAGCTGGTCGACAGCGGATTCCGCGTCCATCAGGTCACCATGCATCAGCTGCTGAGCTGGTTCGCAACCGAGCCGCCCTCCACGCCAGACGGCACGCCGATGCGTGCGATGCTGCGCTTCCTGGAAGATGAACATCCGCGTGAATATGAGTCGCGCACACCGCAGACCGAAGCGCTGATGGAGATGTTCGATGAGCTGGACGCGCTGGAGATGGTCGATGACGCCGACGACGAAGACACACTGCCCGGCGATCTGCTGCGTGCCATGAAGAAGCACAAAATCACCGCCAGTGCCGCGGCCCAGCGTCTGTTGCCGGACGTCAACGAACGTATCCGCGAACATCTGATGCAGTATCCCGAACTGATGACGCCCGAAATCCTGCAGGACTTCTTCCCCGAGCTGCTTGAGGCGCTGGAGCGCCCGAAACATTAATCAGGGAGATGTGACATGCTGGAGCTGATTAAAGCGGTCAGCCTGGGGCTGGTCGTCATCCTGCCGCTTGCCAATCCGCTCACCACCGTGGCGCTGTTTTTAGGGCTGGCGGGTGACATGAATTTCCAGGAGCGCAACCGTCAGGCGCGCCAGGCTTCCATCTACGTTTTCGCCATCATGGTGGTGGCGTGGTACGCGGGCAGCGCGGTGCTAAACACCTTCGGTATCTCCATACCGGGTCTGCGTATGGCGGGCGGCCTGATCGTCGCCTTTATCGGCTTCCGGATGCTGTTTCCGGCGAAGCCGGCGGGTCATTCGGTCGAAGCGAAGCACAAACTGGATGAGCAGGAGGCCACGAAAGAGCCGGTGAACATCGCCTTTGTGCCGCTGGCGATGCCGAGTACGGCGGGGCCGGGAACCATTGCGATGATCATCTCTTCCGCCTCGACGGTAAGAAGTGGCGTCGATTTTCCTGCCTGGGTCATCAGTGTCGCGCCGGTGCTGACCTTCCTGCTGGTGAGCCTGATTCTGTGGGTCTCGCTGCGCAGTTCGGGTGCCATCATGAAGCTGGTGGGGAAAAGCGGTATTGAGGCGATATCACGCCTGATGGGATTTTTACTGGTCTGTATGGGCGTGCAGTTCATCATTAACGGTGTGCTGGAAGTGGTGCGCACCTTTCACTAATCCGGGATTTCCCCTCTCCTGACAGGCAGAGGGGAAGCCTCGATTACTTCAGCGTTTTACGCACCTCAGCAACCTGATTTTTGCTCACCGCTGGCGCGGTGTTGCTCCAGCCCTGACGAATAAAGGTCGCCAGCTGCGCGACTTCATCATCATTCAGCCGCTGGGCAAAGCCCGGCATCGCCAGTTTAGATGGCGCTTTCGCAGTCGAAGGCTGCTGCGCCCCCGCCAGAATGGTGTGGATCAAGCCGGTGGGATCGTTAGCATTGACGACGGTTGCCCCATCCAGCTCCGGGAAGACCCCCGGTGCGCCTTTGCCGGTTACGAAGTGACAGGCACCGCAGTTATCCAGATAGAGACGCTCGCCTTCGCTGAGGTTCTTCGCGGCGGTGAGTTTCGCTTCCGTTGCCTGCTGCGCCTGTACGCTGAACGCCTGCAATGGCGGATTGCCGCCGAGGAACTTCAGGTAGGCCGCGATGGCTTTCAGATCCGCATCGGTCATGTATGAGGTGCTGTGCTCCACCACCGAAGTCATCTCACCACCGACTGCCGCCTTATCGTTTCGGCCGGTCTGCAGGTAATCGATGACTTCCTGCTCGCTCCAGTGCGGCACGCCACGCAGTGACGGCACATCCCAGTTGTTCAGGCTGCCACCCGCCAGGAATTTATCGTCGCTGCTATCCAGCGCTTTCTCGTTCATGCCCAGACCGCGCGGCGTATGACAGCTGCCGCAGTGGCCGAGACTCTCCACGATATAGGCACCGCGGTTAACCTCGGCTGACGCGCCACCAATCGGCTGGAAAGGCTTGTCTGACGCGAACGCCCAGTTCCAGAACCGCATGCCCCAGCGCTGGCTGAACGGGAAGCTCAGATCGGTCTCCGGCGGCTGTTCTGCGCTCGGCTGCACGCCTTTCATGAAATAGACGTAGAGCGCGTGGATATCGGCATCGCTGATTTTTGCGTAGTCAGGATAAGGCATGGCCGGATAGAGATGCGATCCGTCCGGTAATACCCCTTTTCGCACGGCGTCAGAGAACTGCTGCTCGCTGTAGTTGCCGATGCCATGCTGCTTATCCGGCGTAATGTTGGTGGAGAAAATGGTGCCCAGGTTCGACTCAATCGCCAGTCCGCCTGAATAAGCCGGTTTGCCGGGCAGCGAGTGGCACGCCATACAGTCGCCCAGCCGGGAGAGATATTCGCCCTGCTTAATCAGTTGCGCTTCATCTTCGGCGTGAACCGGCAGCGCAAATCCGCTGGCCAGCAGCACCGCGTTGGCAAAAATAAAAGACTTCAGTTTCAGCTTATTCATGCGCTTATGCCTGTACCAGTGGGCCGGGATTTTTCAGGTAGTGATCTTTGATCGCCTGAGCCGCCATCAGGGTAATCGCACCGATGGTATCGGTCGGGTTCGCCTGGAAGTTCTGCGGGAAGGCGTTGCCGCCCGGCACAAAGACGTTATGCACATCCCAGCTCTGCAGATACTTGTTCAGCGCCGAGGTTTTCGGGTTATCGCCCATCACCGCACCGCCCACGTTGTGGGTAGAGACATATTTGGTGATATCGAAGTCCGCGCCCATCGGCAGGAAGCTCATGCTCATGCTGTCCGGGTTCAGCTCTTTGGCGATGTTGCCGACGATGCCTTTCAGATGCTGCTGCAGCTTCAGTTCGTTCTCTTTCCAGTTAAACGTCATGCGCAGCAAAGGCAGGCCACGGTGATCGTTGTAGTTCGGATCGAGATCCAGATAGATATCGCGATAAGACTGGCAGGTGGTGGTGATGCTGATCTTCATCGAATGACCGTACCACTCCTCCAGGCCTTCCTTGTAGCCCATGCCCCACGATGGCGTGCCCTTGGGCAGCGAGGTACTGATTGGCGTACCGGTCGCCTGCGAGCTGTGGATCTTCGCGCCGCCCAGGAAGCCGAGCGCAGGACCGTCGAAGTTGCCTGGCGAGATATCGTTAAACATCTGGCCGGTCGCGCCCGCAGTGGCATATGGATTGAAGTTTTTATCTTTGAAGAACAGGGTCGCGCCGCCGTTCGACAGGAACGCGTAATTACGGCCTACCACACCCTCTTCGGTAATCGGGTTGTAAGGCTTACCGATGCCGGAGAGCAGCATCAGACGCACGTTGTAGAGCTGGAAGCTGCTCAGCACCACGATTTTGGCTGGCTGGAAGCACTCATTGCCCTGCGCATCGATATAGATCACGCCTTTGGCGGTTTTTTTATCGTCGTTCAGCACCACTTTGATCACTTCTGCGTGCACTTCATAAGAGAAGTTCGGCATGCGCTTCAGCGAATCCATCACCGCGGTCTGCGGCGACGCTTTGGAGTAGTTCAGGCAGGGATATTTGCTGCAGTAACCGCAGTAATTGCACGGGGCGATCTGGTTGCCGTACGGGTTTTTCCACGCGCGTGACACACAGGCTGACGGGTTCGGGAACGGGTGGTACCCCAGTTTCGTGGCCGCCTCTTTGAACATCACGTTGTTCAGCGTGTCATCCAGCGCGGGCAGCGGATAAGGCTCAGAGCGCGGACCTTCAAACGGATCGCCGCCTTCCAGAATTTTGCCGCGCAGGTTGCCGGTGTTGCCCGACTGGCCGCAGATCAGTTCGAATTTGTAGTAATAGGGTTCGATCTCTTCCCAGCTGAACGGGAAGTCCATCACCCGCATATCTTCCTGCAGAATGCCGGGCTTGTAAGCTTCGTCAGCGTAGGTCTTGAGTTTGATATCGGTCGGGGTCGGACGGATCAGTACCGCCGTCCAGTGCATGCCCGCGCCGCCCACGCCAGTACCCGGTGCAAACGCACCCCATTTACGGGTGGGTAATGCCGTCTGGCTGCTGTTGTAGCGCACGGTGACCGCCACTTCGGCCGGTGTCGCAAACACTTTGTTGCGCACCGCATAGGCGTATTCATCTGCCGGTTTTGGATAGGCGAACTCGTCGTAATCACGATCGCCGCCGCGCTCCAGGGCGCGCACGTCCAGACCGGCCAGTGCCAGCTCGATGCTCATCAGCGAGCCTGCCCAGCCGAGGCCGCAGACCACGACGTCGACTTCTTTTTTAGTAACCTGTGCCATGATAATCCTGTTTCAAAAACCTGATGTGGAAGCGCTTTATGCGCGTTCACCTTTGATGCTGACCGGGCCGAGCGGATATGGCACGTTGTGCTGTTTCACCCATTCGGTGAAGCTGGCACGCGCGCCCGGGAAGCCGATGGCGATCCAGGCTTTCATGCCTTTATTACCGCCGTACATCGGGTCGGCCAGGTAGCCATGCTTGGTATCTGAAAGCAGCTGGCTGAAGAAATGAGACGGTTTAAGATCGGCTTCGCCCAGTGCGGCAAAGTCGATCTCGTTTTTGTTCACCTGGGTCAGCACCGCATCTTTCTCTTCCAGCGTCAGCGCATGAAACGCTTTCTGATGCTGGTTCTGCGACCACTCATTGACCAGGCGGATGCCGCTCTTATAGATCTGCTGTGGGCGGAACGGGATCTGATAACCCAGGGTAGCTGGCGCTTTCGTGTTGAAAGGTCCCTGCATGTAGATTTCGCTGCCAAACGCCTCGCTGTGCAGCTGCTGATCGATAAAGATTGGCACGTTGGTTTCCAGCGCGCCCGGCGCTTTGCCTTTGCCGCCCGCCGGAATTAAGCGGTCGGTGGCGGCCAGAATAAACTGCCACTCATCGGCACTAAAAAAGATCGGTTTGTAATCAGCTAACTCGGGGGCGGCCATTTCTGCAGCCTGTGCCGCCGTAATGCCTTTGAAGACCAGCTCACTTAATGGCAACGCCAGCAGTGAACCGAGCAAAAATTTACGCCTGGTGGTGGGTTTTTCTAAAATCATATCCGCACGACTCTCATCTGCTAAATACCCGTTTTATGTGTTAAGACGCTGAAAGGCTGAGTACAGGCAGAAAACTCCCCGCAGAGATAAAGGCACACAGCACAGACGACAGCAGAACAGACAAGGGCGGGTAGAATTATGGTTCGGTGACTAACGGAACTTATCGGTTAATAACCTGGCAATCTTAGGGATATAACTATGTCAGGATGTAAAAATTGAATTTAAAATGTGTCGTGGTGAAAGTTTATCATGGTGTTGCGGAGGCGTTGCAGAGAGGTAAAAGAGTTACAGCGCAATTATCGGGACTAAAACCGCATAAACATCGGGTATTTAGCCATTCTGGCGCAGGATTGGGGGTAATTATTTTCGTGCTGATATCATCACGCTCAATAACCGATAAAAAAATATCATACTTCCATACCAGAGAATCCTTCTCATCGGTCACACTATCGTGAGTTTATACGGCGAACAATAAGAGAGTGCTTAATCTGTGATCCCCGTGGCCAGAGACCTTATTTCCGCAGCGCCCGGAATATCATCAGAATAATTACTTTCCGTCACTATCTTATTTTGTTCTTTTGCCTGAAGAACAACGCGAATAATTGTGCAAAGCTCAGAACAAAGCCGCATTTGGCGTTTATCCCCCAGCAGATAGAGTAGTGGAATCAACCTCTCAGGATAACGTTCAATGCGCAAAACGCTGCTGTCACTCTCTTTATTCACTGCTCTGGCACTGGTTCATCCGGTACACGCTGCGACACCAGCCGATACACTGGTGGTCGCCGTGCCACTCGATGGCATCATCAGTTTCGATCCGGCGGAAAGTTTTGAAACGGTCAGCAACAGCAGCCTGCGCAATATCTACCAGACGCTGCTGGAGCCGGATCATCAGAACCCGCAGAAGCTCTCGCCACTGGCCGCCACACACTGGCAGGCCGGGAAAACGCCCCACAGCCTGGTGTTTGACCTCAACCCGCAGGCCCGTTTCGCCAGCGGTCATCCGCTGACCGCGCAGGATGTGGTCTTCTCATTAACCCGCGCGGTAAAACTCAACAAAGCGCCCTCTTTTATCCTGGGCGAGTTTGGCTGGAAGCCGGAAAATATCGATCAGCAGTTCACGGTGATCAACGACCACCAGCTTGAGCTGCGCTGGCCCGCTGAAATCGGCAGCGATCTGGCGCTGCGGCTGCTGACCGCGCCGGTCGCCTCCATCGTCGACAGCAAACTGGCGCAGGAGCACGCCAGCAACAACGATTACGGCAATGCCTGGCTGAAGAACCACTCCGCCGGCAGTGCCGCCTATGCCATCAAACAGTTTGTGCCGCTGCAGGCGCTGGTGCTGGAAGCGAATCCCCACAGCAGCCAGAAGCCGCATCTGAAGCGCGTATTACTGAAAGGTGTGGCCGATCCCGGCAGCCGCCGTCTGCTGATCCAGCAGGGAGATGTGGATGTCGCCTATCAGCTCGGCCCGGACCAGATTGCCGCACTGAAAAATGTGGCGAATGTGCGTGTCGACGCCTTCCCGTCCAGCCTGATTTATTACATCGGTTTTAATACCCAAAGCCCACAGCAACCGGCGCTGGGCAATCCGGCGTTGTGGCAGGCGGCTCGCTGGCTGGTCGACTATGACAGCCTGGCCAACCAGCTGCTGAAAGGTCAGTACCGCATTCACCAGAGCTTCCTGCCGGACGGATTCGATGGTGCGCTGAACACCACGCCATTCCATTACGATCTGAAAAAGGCACAGGAAATCCTGCAAAAAGGCGGCATCAAACCGGGCACCCATATCGCGCTGACGGTGGTGAATCAGCCGCCGTATATCGACGTGGCGCAGGCGCTGCAGGCGAGTTTTGCCAAAGCGGACGTGCAGCTCGATATCCAGCCGGTCGCGGAATCGGAGCTGTGGAGCAAAATGCGCAGCCGTGACTTCCAGGCCATCTTCACTTACTGGGGCGCGGATTACATCGACCCTAACACCAACGCCAGTACCTTTGCCTCTAACGTGCCGGGTGGCGGCAAAACCCTGGCGTGGCGCGTCGGCTGGACCATTCCGGAGCTGAGTGCGCAAACCCGCGCCGCCGCCGGAGAGAGCGATGCGGTGAAACGCCGTAACCTCTACACCGGGCTGCAGACCCGCGTCCAGCAGGATTCGCCGTTTGTTGTGCTGTTACAGGGCGCGGTTCAGGTGGCGGTGCGCAGCAACCTCAGTCACCTGCAGCAGGGCATCGGTGTCACCCTGCTCAATTTTGAAGAGGTGCAGAAGTAAGTCCTGGTTTCAGGCCGTTGCTTCACGCAGCAACGGCCTTTTTTGGTGAATAGTTTTCCTCCTGTGCCGCTCCGGCTTGCTATCCTTCAGGCATAACCTTCAGCCTGAGAGTGGAAAATCATGACTTCCCCGCTACTGATTGCCCGGACGCCAGACGTCGAACTTCATCTGCTGCCGCAAATGGCCAACCGCCACGGCCTCATCACCGGCGCGACCGGCACCGGTAAAACCGTCACGCTGCAGAAGCTGGCAGAATCCTTTTCCGACACTGGCGTGCCGGTCTTTATGGCTGACGTCAAAGGCGACCTGACCGGCGTGGCAATGGCGGGCCAGTCCAGCGAAAAGCTGCAGGAGAGGCTGGCGAAAATCGGCGTCACCGACTGGCAGCCGCAGAGCAATCCGGTGGTGCTGTGGGATATCTTCGGCGAGAAAGGCCATCCGGTGCGTGCCACCGTCTCCGATCTCGGTCCCCTGCTGCTGGCGCGTCTGCTGAACCTGAATGAGGTGCAGAGTGGCGTCCTGCAGATTATCTTCCGCATCGCCGATGACCAGGGTTTGCTGCTGCTGGACTTCAAAGATCTGCGCGCCATGACCCAGTACATTGGTGACAACGCCAAAAGCTTCCAGACGCATTATGGCAATATCAACAGCGCCTCGGTCGGTGCGATCCAGCGCGGATTACTGACGCTGGAGCAACAGGGTGCGGAACACTTCTTTGGCGAGCCGATGCTGGATATCGCCGACTGGATGCGCGTCGACAGCAACGGCAAAGGCGTCATCAACATCCTCTCCGCCGAAAAGCTCTACCAGATGCCGAAACTCTACGCCACCAGCCTGCTGTGGCTGCTGTCGGAGCTTTACGAGCATCTGCCGGAAGCGGGCGATCTCGATCAGCCAAAGCTGGTGTTCTTCTTTGATGAGGCGCACCTGCTGTTTACCGACGCGCCAGCGGTGCTGCTGGAGAAAATCGAACAGGTGATGCGGCTGATCCGCTCCAAAGGCGTCGGCGTCTGGTTTGTCACCCAGAACCCGGCCGATATTCCGGATCGGGTGCTGGGCCAGCTCGGCAACCGCGTCCAGCACGCCCTGCGTGCCTTCACGCCTAAAGATCAGAAAGCGGTAAAAACTGCTGCCGATACCCTGCGCGCCAACCCGGCGTTTGACAGCGTCGAGGCGATTCAGGCGCTCGGCACGGGCGAAGCGCTGATCTCCTTCCTGGATGCCAAAGGCAGCCCGTCGGTGGTGGAACGCGCCATGGTGATTGCGCCCGGATCGCGCATGGGTCCGGTCACCGGCGATGAACGCAACGGCCTGATCAACCATTCGCCGCTGTATGGCAAATATGACACCGAAGTCGATCGCGAATCAGCGTTTGAGAAGCTGCAAAAAGGCTTCCAGGCCGCCAGCGATGAGGCCAGCGCGCCACCGGCGAAAGGCAACGACGTTGCGGTCGATAATGGCATTCTCGGCGGTCTGAAAGAGATTTTGTTTGGCCGTACCGGCCCGCGCGGCGGTAAGCACGACGGTGTGGTGCAGACCATGGCGAAAAGCGCCACCCGTCAGATTACCAGTCAGATTATTCGTGGGGTCCTCGGCAACCTGCTGGGTGGCCGTCGCCGATAAGCCCGGCTCTCTGCTAAGATCAGGTTATGGATAAACAATACGAACTCAAACGGACAAAACGTCTGGCGCTGCTGTTGCTGCTGCTCGCTGCCGCAACTTTCACCGTCACTCTTTTCCTGCCGCCCGGCTTCTGGGTCAGCGGCGTAAAAGCGATTGCGGAGGCCGCGATGGTCGGCGCGCTGGCGGACTGGTTTGCGGTGGTGGCGCTGTTCCGGCGCGTGCCGGTGCCCTTTATCTCGCGCCATACCGCCATCATTCCGCGCAACAAAGATCGCATCGGTGAAAACCTGGGTCGCTTTGTGCAGGAGAAGTTTCTTGATACCGACTCCCTGCTGAATCTGATTCGCCGTCACGATCCCTCGAACCTGCTGGCGCAATGGCTGAATGCGCCGGGTAACGCGGACCGCATCGGCCGCCATCTGCTACAGGTGATGCGCGGCTTCCTCGATCTGACCGATGATGCCCGGATCCAGACCTTTATGCGCCGCGCCGTGCATCGCGCCATTGATAAGGTCGATCTCAGTCAGACCAGCGCCCTGCTGCTGGAGAGCCTGACCAAAAACAACCGTCATCAGGCGTTGCTTGATGCGGCAATCGAACAGCTGCTGAAACTGCTGCATAAGCCCGCGACCCGCGAGTTTATTGCCATGCAGCTGGTGCGCTGGCTGAAACGCGAGCATCCGATTAAAGCCAAAATGTTGCCGACCGAATGGCTGGGCGAACACAGCGCCGAGCTGGTATCGAACGCGGTCGATTCACTGCTGGATGATGTGGCGCTGGATCAGGGTCATGAGCTGCGCCTCGGCTTCAACCGGGCGGTAGACAAACTGATCGTTAAGTTGCAGAACGATCCGGAAATGGCCGAGCGCGCCGAGGAGATCAAAGGCTGGCTGAAAGAGGATGCCTCGTTTAACCGCTACATCGGCGAGTTGTGGAATGATATGCGCAACTGGCTCAAGGCGGATCTGAGCAGTGATGATTCACGGGTGCAGGAGAAAGTGCGCGGTGCCGCCTTGTGGCTGGGCGAAACCCTGGCGGCCGACCCGGCGCTGCGTGACTCCATGAACCAGCATCTGGAACAGGCAGCGCGCAGCGTGGCGCCGGAGTTTGCCAGCTTCCTGACGCGTCACATCAGCGACACCGTGAAAAGCTGGGATGCGCGCGACATGTCGCAGCAGATCGAACTCAATATCGGCAAGGACCTGCAGTTCATCCGCATCAACGGTACGCTGGTGGGCGGCACCATCGGGCTGATCCTCTATCTGCTGTCGCAGCTGCCCGCCGTGCTGCCGGTGATGAAAGGCTGGCTGTTCTGAACCTGGTCCGGCACGGTGGCCGCCGTATTCCACCGTGCTGACCTGAACAAAAAACGTCGCTTCACCTGCAGGATTTTCTATTGCCTGCGTCAGGCGTTAAACGGCGGCTACGCCTGATCCAGCGCTGCCTGCGCCACCGCCATAAAATGTTTTACCCTGTCCCGATCCACATCGTTCCACCAGACGCCATCGACTTTGAGTGCGCTGGCCACAATGACGGCCTGGGTACGCGCCAGAATCTGGCAGACGTTGGCGGGCGTCACGCCCGAGCCCACCAGCAGCGGCAGGGTGGTGGCGGCGCGGATCTCGTCGATTTCCTCCAGCGTGGCGCTGTCACCGGTACGTTGTCCGGTGGCGATGACCGCATCCGCTTCGAAGAAATCGACATCGCGGGTCAGTTCCTGAATTGAGCGATCGGCCACTATCGCATGGCTGCCGTGCTTAACGTGGCTGTCGGCGAACACCCGGATATGTTCGGCGCGCAGCTGGCTACGGTAGCGCAGCGCTTTCGCGGCAGCTCCTTCAATAAAGCCTTCGTTGGCGATATACGCATTGGCCCACTGATTGACGCGGATAAAATCCGCCCCGCCCGCCAGCGCGGTGGCAAAAGCAGGTAAGGCTGCATTTGCCAGCACGTTAATGCCCAGCGGCACGCCGAAACGTTCCCGCACTTTTTCCGTAATGACAGCCATCAGCGCCGGTGTTTCAGGGCCAATATCCTCGGGTTTTGAAAAAGGAATATCGCCATGGTTTTCTATAATCAGTCCGTTAACGCCGCCAAGAATATAGTTTTCCGCATCACGTAATGCACGCTCAATTATCGCGCTGACGGGTTTGCCGCGATATTTTGGCGAACCCGGAAAAGGGTCACAGTGAATAACGCCAATAACCGCTTTAGGGCGTGAAAATATCGCTTGTATTGCATCAATTTTTTCTGCTGATATAGCAACCATCGCTTCTTTATCCTGTTCAGGAAAACACTATGCGTGTTTATGTGGCTGGTAATATTACTGTCGATGAAACCTGGTCTGTTACAGATATTCCGGCTAAGGGCGCCTCTGTTCACGGTTATCAACGTTCGCGGGATATCGGCGGTAAAGGCGCCAATCAGGCGATACTTTTATCCCGTTGCGGCATTGAAACGTATTTAATTGCCGCGACCGGTAATGACAGCAATGGAAAATGGATCCGTCAGCAGCTCATGAACGAGCCCGTGACGTTATTGCCCACGCAGCCTATGACTGCGTTGAGCGATACCTCGCTTATTCTGCACAGTGCCGATGGCGATAACGCCATTATTACCAGTACAGCGGCGGCAGATGCGCTGGATATCAATACGCTTAAGCACCATCTTGCCCGCGCGCGTCCGGGCGATCTGCTGGTGCAGCAGGGCAATTTCTCGCCCGATAAAACCCATGCGCTGTTTAGCCTGGCCAAATCCCACGGCCTGATAAACGTCTTTAATCCCTCGCCCGTGCACGCCGGTTTTGCTTCCTGCTGGCCGCTGGTGGATATCGCCGTGGTCAATCAGCACGAAGCGCAACAACTGCAGCCCCGCGCAGTGAAAACGTTAGTGACCACACTCGGCAGCGCGGGTGCCTGGCTGACTCAGGGCGAGCAGCGAACGTTTCATCCTGCGCAACCCGCCAATGCCACAGATACCACCGGCGCAGGCGATACCTTTCTTGCCGTGATGCTGGCGTCCGCGATCCTGCGTGGGGGTGAAATCGATACATTAGCACTGACTCATGCCAGTCAGGCGGCTGCGCTGACCGTCAGCCGTCATGGGACACTTCAGGCCTTCCCCACCACAGAAGAACTCGCCGCGCTGCTCCAGACAGGCGGCGAGTCAGCGATTACTTAAACATCGCCCGGTAGCTGTCCACGTTGGCTTTGGTGACCACCGTGGCCGGCACCAGAATGGTTTTTGACACGGTTTTGCCCGATGCCAGCGCGTTCAGGGCTTTTACCGCCTCTTCACCCATCTTTTTCGGATCCTGCTGCAGCACGGCCGTGACATAACCGCCATCAATGCCGTTAATGGCTTTTGACGTCAGATCCCAGCCAAAGACTTTGATGTCCTTCTGACGCCCCTGGTTTTCAACGGCAGCAATCGCCCCCAGCAGTGCCGGTTCACCGGTCGCATAGATAGCCGTTAAATCCGGGTTACCGGTAATCAGGTTTTCTGCTGCCGTCATCGCCGTGTCCTGCACGTTCTGACCATCGACCACGTCCGCTACGGTAATGCCCGGATTGCTCTTAATAGTTTCTTCAAATCCTTTCTGACGCTGGTTCTGCACGGCCGAGTTCAGCGCGCCCACAATGCCCAGTCGCGCTTTGCCGCCCATACTTTTCGCCACGTAGTCGACAAAATATTTACCGATAATTTTGCCGCCTTCCAGGTTATCCACGCCCACCTGCGCCGCCTGAGGGCCCGCCGGTAATACCGCATCAATCGCAATCACCGGTATTTTAGCGGCGGCCGCTTCTTTTATGGCTGGCATAATTCCGTTGACGTCAATCGCATCCACCATAATGCCCTTCACGCCCTGTTGAATATAATTTTCGATCGCATCGTTTTGCGACACAGGATTATCGTTGGCGTTAAAGATCACTAATTTTTTACCGCTGGCGTTCGCTGCGTCCTGCGCGCCCTTGTTCATCTGATTAAAAAACAGGGCCTGCTGATTAATCTGAACCAGCGCATAAGTGGGGGCCGCCTGGGCCAGTGAAAATAAAGAACCCGCAGACAGTAAGCCGGTTGCCAGCGCAAAAGCACGCAGTTTTCTGGTGTTAAATGCCATCATCTTAAAATTCCTCGTCGGGAATGAGCGATAACCAGTTGATCTCCGCATCGAAATGCAGAGGGAATTGTGTTGGCGGGCAAATATCGTCTGAATGGCTGCTTCAGCCAGGACCTGAATAATCGACTTTCTGCACACCGTCCATTATGGTGCACGTGTGAAAGGAATTAATCGGGTTTGGGAGTGACTCCCGGGTAATGCGGTAAACTGCCATTAACATTCGCTTCTGGCTAAATTTTGTCAAGCGATTATTTTATCGTCAGCGGTCAGGGAAAAAACTGTATTCGCTGCGCGCAACTGTGTAACTGATAGCCGATTCCGGGCAAGGTGGCTGGTGATATGAGTAAAAAACGGGTGCTGTTATCCGATGTCGCAGCGCTGGCCGGACTGTCAAAAGCGACCGTATCCCGCTATATGAATCAAAGCATTATGCTGCCGCAGGAGACGATTGACCGTATCGAAGCGGCGATTCGTCAGCTGGATTATCGCGGTAACAGCCTGGCACGTCGCCTGAGCAAGGGCGGTAGCGAAACCCTGGGGCTGGTGCTGCCCGATATTACCAATCCCTTCTTTGCCGAACTGGCAGATGCCGCCGAAGAAGCCGCCTCTGCCCATGGCTACAGCCTGGTGCTGTGTATTACCCGCAACCATCCCGACAAAGAGAGTCAGTTTATCCGCTGGCTGGATACCTGCCAGGTGGACGGCCTGCTGTTTACCACCAACCATCCTGATAACGGTCTGCTGCGCAAAGAAATTAACCGCCACCAGCGCATCGTGCTGCTGGATGAGGACATCCCTGGCAGCGAAGTGCCCAAGGTGTTTGCCGACAACGTTCAGGGTGGCCGGATTGCTACCGAAAACCTGATCGCTGCGGGTCACCGGCATATCGCCTTTGTCGGCGGCCCGGATGAACTGATGAGTGTTCGCGAACGCTACCAGGGGTTTTGCACCGCAATGGAGCAGGCTGGCCTGCATGTCCCGCCCGAATGGGTGATGTACGGCGAATACCAGCGTGAGTTCGGTAAACAGGCGCTGGAACGGCTGTTCAGCCGCACGGAACGCCCTACCGCCGTCTTTGCCGCCAGTGATTTTCTGGTGCTGGGATTGATGGATGGCCTGCGCGCGCGCGGACTTAAAGCGCCCGAAGCGCTGTCGCTGGTAGGCTTTGATGACGCGACCTATGCTGACTTTACCCAACCCCGTATTTCAACCATCCGCCAGCCCGCACGTGAACTGGGCCGCACGGCGGTGGAGATCATGTTGCGTATTCTGAATGATGACCTCCCCGTCCCCGCCGAAACCCGCCTGCCGGTAGAATGGGTGGCGCGCGATTCGATACGGATTTGTTAACAACGTCCCAGAATGGCGCAAAAGCGCACAGCTTTGGCGCAAAAAATGAGCTTTTTGATTTTGCAGATTTATAGTAAGTAAACCGGTTTACCTGAAGTAAAACGTGAAATACTTTTTATTACAGCCAGTTAGACCGCGAGTGCAGCGCCTGATGACAGGCTGGCACGGAAGCTGCAATGTCATACCCGGCAAACAAATATCGTTGTAGCGTGTTGTTCTGTGTGTGGTAACAAAGGTTTTATCCTGCAGGTAAACCGGTTTACAAGGGCGTAAACCGTGCCGGATAGCCCTTTTTTTACATGCAGAGTAACGGTCCCGTTAATGGTGATGGGAGTAATCACATGCAGCAAGTACAAACTGCCCGGACCCGGGTAGAGATGGTGAATATTACCAAGACCTATGGCGCGATACGGTCTCTTCAGGGGGTTAATCTGCAACTGGCTCCGGGGGAAGTGCTGGGCCTGGTGGGCGACAACGGCGCGGGAAAATCTACGCTGACCAAGGTGCTGTCAGGCGCGGTGGTACCGACCAGCGGCACGATTCGTATTGATGGGGAAGAGCAGCATTTCACTAACCCGGCGGATTCACGCCGCTGCCATATCGAGATGGTTTATCAGGACCTGTCGCTGTGCGACACCGTCGATGTGGCAGGCAATCTGTTTATGGGACGTGAGCCGATGAAATCCATTCTCGGCATTCCGTTTCTGGATGAAGAGAAAATGCACGCTGATGCACGGGAGATGCTAAAGGGCCTGGGGATTTCTATTCCGGATACCCGGCTGCTGGTGCGCAATTTATCCGGCGGGCAGCGCCAGGCGATTGCCATTGCGCGCGCCGCCGCCTTCGATCCCAAAGTGCTGATCATGGATGAACCCACCGCCGCGCTGGCCGTCGCCGAAGTGGAAGCGGTGCTGGAGCTGATCCGGCGGGTGTCGGCGCGTGGCGTGAGTGTCATCCTGATCACGCATCGCCTGCAGGATCTGTTCCTGGTCTGCGATCGCATCATGGTGATGTACGAAGGCACCAACGTGGCGGAGCGCCGGGTGGCTGAAACGGATCTGACCGAGATCGTCAATTTGATCGTGGGTGAGAAATTTGTCGCCCGCTCGGCCGCAGCGCACTGAGCGAGGTAACAGGATGACTATTATGAATCTGAGCAGTTCCCGTATGGCACAGCACTCGCTGCCGCGTCGCCTTCTGCACAACCACTCTGGCGTCGTCAGCATCGCGCTGTTTTTCGTGTTCTGCTGCGTGGTGTTTTCCCTGATCACCGGCAACTTTCTCAGCAGCGCGAACTGGCTGAATATCATTCGCCAGAGTGCGCCGCTGCTGATCGTCGCCACGGCGATGACGCTGGTGATCACCACGGGTGGGATTGATCTTTCCGTGGGATCGACACTGGCGCTGGTCGGCGCCCTGTCCGCGATCGCCCTGAATAACTGGGGCCTGCCCTGGCCGGTGGTGTTGCTGGGCGGCCTGCTGCTGGGCGCGCTGGTCGGCGCCATCAATGGCTTCTTTATTGCTTACGAAGGCATCCCGGCCTTTATCGTCACGCTGGCGACGCTGGCGGTGGTACGCGGCGTGGCGCTGCTGATCACCCAGGGTTACTCCATTCCCATCCCTGCCGACAGCCTGTTCGCCCTGATGGGACGCGCCTGGGTGCTGGGCGTGCCGATGCCCGCGCTGATTGGCATCGTGGTGCTGGTAGTCGGCCATGTGGTGCTTAACCATATGCGATTTGGTCGCTATGTCACAGCCATTGGCGCGAATGCGGAAGGCGCACGCCGTAGCGGGATTAACACCAAAGCCGTGACCATGAAGGTCTACATCCTCAGCGGCATGGCGGCAGCGCTGGCGGGCATGATCATCACCGCCCGTCTTGGCAGTGGCTCCTCTAATCAGGGCGAAGGCTTTGAGTTGCAGGTGATCGCTGCAGTGGTGCTGGGCAGTACCAGCCTGTTTGGCGGCTTCGGCACCGTTATTGGCACGCTGTTAGGCGCGCTGTCGATTGCCATCATCCAGAACGGCCTGATTTTGTCGCATATCTCTCCGTTTTACACGCAGATCGCCACCGGTACGATTATTCTGCTGGCGATCTGGCTGAACACCCGCATTCTCAACCCGACGCGATCGGCGGCGAAAGGATAGCGCATGAAACATTCCCTTTTTCGTCATCCTGAGCCCCTGCCGCTGGGCATTAACAGCGGTTATGTGATGACCGTACTTGGCCCGCTCCCTGTCAGTGAGATGGGGGTGACGCTGATGCACGAACATATTTTGCTGGATGCGTCCGGCAAATGGGTGCCGCCCTGCTGCTGTAGCGATCGTCATCTGGCGGAAACGCCGGTAAGCATCGAAAACCTGGGCGAGCTGTCGCTGAATCCGCTCATCAGCCGCGATAACTGTCAGCTGTTTGATGTGGATTTAGCGATTGAGGAGCTGATGAAGTTCCGGGCGCTGGGCGGCGATACCGTGGTGGACCCCACTAATATTGGCATTGGCCGCGATCCCAAAGCCCTGCAACGCATCGCGCGCCTGACCGGGCTGAATATCATCATGAGCACCGGGTTATATCTGGAACCCTCGCATCCGGATTGGGTGAAAACGATCAGCGTCGAAGCCCTGACTGACAAGCTGATTTACGACCTCGGCGGCAGGGAAGATAAACCCGAGGTGCTGGCGGGCCTGATCGGCGAGATCGGCGTCTCCAGCCGCTTTACGCCCGACGAGGAGAAATCCCTGCGGGCGGCGGGCCGTGCCAGTGCCGCGACACGCGTGCCGATTGAGGTGCATCTGCCCGGCTGGGCGCGACTAGGCCATCAGGTGCTGGATATCCTTGAGGATGAAGGGGCTGACCTGCGCCATGTGGTGCTGTGCCATATGAACCCCAGCTTTGCCGACAAACGTTACCAGCGCGAACTCGCGCAGCGCGGAGCTTTTCTGGAGTACGACATGATCGGCATGAGCTATTACTACGCCGATGAGTCCGCCCAGTCACCCTCCGATGAAGAGAATGCCCGGGCCATTCGCGAGCTGATCGATGACGGCTTTATTGAACAGATTCTATTGTCCCAGGACGTGTTCCTGAAAACCATGCTGACCCGCTACGGCGGTCACGGCTATGGCTACATCCTTAAACATTTTGTTCCGCGTCTGAAACGCCACGGCGTGAGCGGCGAACAACTTGAAACCTTACTGATTGCTAACCCACAGCGCGTTTTTGGTGGGTAAGGGAGAACCTTCATGCAGAAGAAAATTTTACTGGTCGGCGAGTCCTGGACCAGCACGTCCGTTCACGTCAAAGGCTTCGATCAGTTTGCCACCGCCACCTGGCATAATGGCGCAACCGACTTTATGGCGGCGCTGGCCGACAGTGATTATGCCATCACCTACATGCCCGCCCATGCTGCCGCCACCGAGTTTCCTTTAACACCGGACGGGCTTCAGCAGTGGGACGCGATCATTCTCTCCGACATCGGCGCCAATACGTTGCTGCTGCATCCGGATACCTGGCTGAAGAGCCAGCGCACGGCGAACCGCCTGACGCTGATTCACGACTATGTGGCCGCGGGCGGCGCGCTGATGATGGTGGGCGGCTACTTTAGTTTTCAGGGTATTAATGGCGGCGCGCGCTATCGCAATACGGCAGTTGAGAAAGTCCTCCCGGTGCGCTGCCTGGCCTGGGATGACCGTATCGAAACGCCCGAAGGCGCTTATCCCAGCGTGACGGAATCCCACGCGGTGTTCACCGATATGCCAGACGAATGGCCGTGGTTACTGGGTTATAACGAAGTTGAAATGCACCCTGAAGGCAAACTGCTGGCGACCATTGACGGTACGTCACATCCGCTGCTGGCGGTGCGTGAGTATCAGCAGGGCCGCTCACTGGTCTGGACCAGCGATATGTCAGCGCACTGGCTGCCGCAGGAATTTTCCCAATGGCAGGGTTACCGCCAGCTGTGGATCAACTGTCTGGACTGGTTAACGGTGCGCGGATGATGAGCCAGAGCCAGACGCTGGCGCAGCAGCTGCTGCGCTTTGACACCATTAACCCACCGGGCAATGAAGCGGCCTGCATGCACTTTCTGGCGAACTGGCTGGTGGAGCAGGGCTTTGACGTCACCCTGTCCCCCTTCGGTGAAAATCGCCTGAACCTGATTGCCAGTCTGCCTGGCAGTCAGCCCGGACCGCAGCTGGCGTTCACCGGCCATCTGGATACCGTACCGCTCGGCAATGCTGACTGGCAGTACGATCCTTTTGGTGAAATCGTGGGTGACAGACTTTACGGGCGCGGGTCGAGTGACATGAAGGCCGCTGTCGCGGCGTTTGCTGTTGCCTGCGTGACGAATCAGCAGGCGATTCGGCAGGGTTCCGGCGTAGTGCTGTTGATCACCGGCGGGGAGGAAACGGGCTGTGACGGCGCGCGGGCGCTGATTGATTCCGCTGACCTGCCCAGCGTTGGCGCATTGATTGTCGGCGAGCCCACCGCCAACTATCCGGTGATTGGCCACAAAGGCGCGCTATGGCTACGCTGTGAAACCCGCGGGAAAACAGCCCATGGCGCAATGCCGGAGCTGGGCATTAATGCCATTTATCTGGCGGCGGAGGCGCTGGGCAGGATTCAGCACTTCTCACCTGGCGCACCCCATCCGCTGATGAAGCAGCCGACCATTAACGTCGGACGCATTGCCGGCGGCCTGAACATTAACTCTGTGCCCGATTACACGCAGTTTGACGTGGATATCCGTAGCGCGCCTAATCTGCAGCACACCACCATTCGTCAGCAACTGACAACCTTACTGGGAGAGAGCGTAACGGTGACGACGCTGGTGGATCTGCCGGCCGTGCTGAGCGAAGAGAATCAGGCCTGGATTCATTCTGTTTATCAGCATTGTCAGGCGTTACATGATGCCCCGCTGACACCGCGCATTGTGCCCTACTTTACAGATGCGTCACTGTTGTTGCCCGCACTGGGTACGCCGCCCTGCATCATCCTCGGTCCCGGCGAGCCATCACTGGCACATCAGACCGATGAATACTGCCTGCTGAGCCGGTTAGCGGAAGCAGAGGTGTTATATGGCGCGTTGATTAACGACTGGATGACGTAAAGGAGGGAGGCATCAGACTGCCGGACGAATAGACTGGCGGAGGGTGCCCGCCACGAAAAAGGCCGCCCTGAGAGGCGGCCTTTTTTGTGGTGACTGTCAGCGCCGCTTAATCAGCATAAACATACTGATAGCGAAGAAGGCAAAGCTCGGCAGAATCGCCCCCAGAATCGGCGGCAGACCGTAAACCAGACTCAGTGGACCGAAAATCTGGTCCAGCACGTAGAACAGGAAGCCAAAGCTGATACCGGTTACGACTCGCACACCCATCGACACGCTACGCAGCGGACCGAAGATAAACGACAGCGCCATCAGCATCATTACCGCGACGGACAGCGGCTGGAAAATCTTGCTCCACATATTCAGCTGATAACGTCCCGCTTCCTGACCACTCTGCTTCAGATATTTACTGTAGCTATGCAGACCACGAATCGATAACGCATCCGGATCCAGCGCCACCACACCCAGCTTGTCTGGCGTCAGATTAGTTTTCCATTCACCGCTCAGGCTCTGTGAACCGGTAATCTGCTTCGGATCGGTGAGGTTCGACTCATCGACCTGTGACAGTATCCAGCGCTTTTTATCCTTATCCCAGGTCGCCGTCGCCGCGTAACGCACGCTCTGCAGACGACGCTGATCGTTGAAGCTGTAGATGCTCACGCCATCAATTTCGTTGTCGCCTTTAATGCGCTCGATAAAGATAAAGCTGTTGCCATCTTTCGCCCACAGACCGTTCTGCGTCGAGACCAGTGCGCCGCCGTAAAGCTGCTGCGCCCGGTAATTACGCGCCATCTGCTCGCCCGATGGCGCCACAAACTCACCAATCGCCATGGTCAGCAGCACCAGCGGAATCGCCGTTTTCATTACCGACAGCGCAACCTGCATGCGGGTGAAGCCCGCCGCCTGCATCACGACCAGTTCACTGCGCTGCGCCAGCGCGCCCAGTCCCAGCAACGCACCCAGCAGGGCCGCCATCGGGAAGAAAATCTCAATATCTTTGGGCACGCTCAGCAGAGTGTAATAACCGGCGCTCAGGGCGCTGTAGCTGCCCTGGCCGGTTTTACGCAGCTGATCGACGAACTTGATGATGCCGGAAAGCGACACCAGCATGAACAGCGTCAGCATGATGGTATTGAAGATGGTTTTACCGATATAGCGGTCAAGTACGCGAAACATCAGACCGACCCTCCGCGGGTAAAGCGGGCGCGAATCCGACGCATCGGCACCGTATCCCACAGGTTAAGGAGCACCGCCAGCACCAGATAACTGATATTCACCACCCACATCCAGATAGCCGGATCGAGCCGCCCTTTCGCCCCGCTCGACTTCAGCGAGCTCTGCAACAGGAAGAAGATCAGATAGAGCAGCATGGCGGGCAGCATCGACAGCACGCGACCCTGACGTGGGTTCACCACGCTGAGCGGCACCACCATCAGCGCCATTACCAGCACCGCGAACACCAGCGTCAGACGCCAGTGCAGCTCGGCCTGGAAATCCGGTGTCTTATTCGCGAACAGATCGCTCATGCTCGCCTGTTCGGCATCGTTCGGATCGAGCGTTGCCGCTTTGTATCCCACGATGGCCTGATAGTTGGTGAAGTCGGTGATACGGAAATCACGCAGCAGCGCCGTGCCCTCAAAGCGGGTGCCTTTATCCAGCGTCACCACCTGCGAGCCATCTTTATGCTGCTCCATGTGACCGCTGTCAGCCAGCACCACCGAAGGACGCGCATTGCCTTTTGGCCGTAACTGCGCCAGGAAGACGTTACCAAAGTTGTTGCCCTTCACATCCTCGACAAACAGCACGGCGCTGCCGTCGCTGGAGGTCTGGAACTGTCCGGCGGCCATCGCTGCCGCACCCGGGTTCGCTTTGGCGTTCTGCGTCACTTCATCCTGATAACGGGATGACCACGGCCCCAGCCAGATGACGTTCACCGCCGCCACTATCGAGGTAAACAGCATCAGTACCATCGCCGCTTTAACCAGGACAGCCTTACTCAGGCCGCAGGCGTGCATCACGGTAATTTCACTTTCCGTGTAGAGACGCCCCAGCGTCATCAGGATCGCCAGAAACAGACTTAAGGGCAGTATAAGTTGTGCCATTTGAGGCACACCGAGTCCTAACAAGGTCAGAACGAGGTTTGTCGGCACTTCGCCATCCACCGCGGCACCCAGGATCCTGACTAACTTCTGACAAAAGAAGATGAGTAGCAGGATAAACAGGATAGCCAGCTGGCTTTTGAGCGTTTCCCGAACCAGATATCTAATGATGATCACGCTTAGTACGCCTGTGAAAACTTGTCTTTTTGCAGGAAAATCGCTAGTTTCAACGCTTATCAGCCATTTTTCTTCATCAATGGCCGTCGCCGTAGCTAAATTTGTATGAAAAACGCGTCCGGGTGGTGAAAAAACAACATCTTGTCACCCTGATTCATTATGACCTCCAGCAGCAGAATGTCATGCTGCGACGATGAATAAATGGGTCATGAGCGCGCTACATTCTAGCGGCAGCAGCGGCCGTTGTCTTTAAGATTCAGGAGAGTGCATGGAGTTCAGTGTAAAAAGCGGAAGCCCGGAAAAACAGCGCAGTGCCTGCATTGTCGTTGGCGTTTTCGAACCGCGTCGTCTGTCACCGATTGCCGAACAGCTGGATAAAATCAGCGACGGCTACATCAGCGCCCTGCTGCGCCGCGGCGAGCTGGAAGGAAAAGTGGGCCAGACACTGCTGCTGCATCATGTGCCAAATATCCTGTCTGAGCGTATTCTGCTGATTGGCTGCGGTAAAGAGCGTGAGCTGGATGAACGCCAGTACAAGCAGGTCATTCAGAAAACCATTAACACGCTGAACGACACCGGCTCCATGGAAGCCGTCTGCTTCCTGACCGAGCTGCATGTCAAAGGCCGCAATACCTACTGGAAAGTGCGTCAGGCCGTGGAAACCTCAAAAGAGGCGCTCTATAACTTTGACCAGCTGAAAAGTAACAAAGCAGAGCCGCGTCGTCCGCTGCGCAAGCTGGTGTTTAACGTGCCGACCCGCCGTGAACTGACCAGCGGTGAACGGGCGATCCAGCATGGCTTAGCCGTCGCTGCCGGTATGAAAGCGGCTAAAGATCTCGGCAACATGCCGCCAAATATCTGTAACGCTGCTTATCTGGCGTCACAGGCGCGCCAGCTGGCCGATGCCTTCAGCAAAAATGTGACCACCCGCGTTATCGGCGAACAGCAGATGAAAGAGCTGGGCATGAACGCCTATCTCGCCGTCGGTGCCGGTTCGCAGAACGAATCGCTGATGTCGGTCATTGAGTACAAAGGCAATCCGGACGCTGAAGCGCGGCCGATTGTGCTGGTGGGTAAAGGGCTGACCTTTGACTCCGGCGGCATTTCCATCAAGCCTGCCGACAGCATGGACGAAATGAAGTATGACATGTGTGGTGCGGCTGCTGTCTATGGCGTGATGCGCATGGTGGCCGAGCTGAATCTGCCGCTGAACGTGGTGGGCGTGCTGGCGGGCTGTGAAAACATGCCGGATGGCCGCTCAATGCGTCCGGGCGATGTGCTGACCACCATGTCTGGCCAGACGGTTGAAGTGCTGAATACCGACGCCGAAGGCCGCCTGGTGCTGTGCGATGCGCTGACTTACGTCGAACGTTTTGATCCGGAAGTGGTGATTGACGTGGCAACGCTGACCGGGGCCTGCGTGATTGCGCTGGGTCATCACATCAGCGGTCTGCTGTCGAACCACAATCCGCTGGCGCATGAGCTGATCAGCGCCTCGGAGCAGTCAGGCGATCGCGCCTGGCGTCTGCCGATGGCGGATGAGTTCCAGGAGCAGCTGGAGTCCAACTTTGCCGATATGGCGAACATTGGTGGCCGTCCTGGCGGCGCGATTACCGCCGCCTGCTTCCTGGCACGCTTTGCCCGCAAATATAACTGGGCACACCTGGATATCGCCGGTACCGCCTGGCGTTCCGGCAAGGCCAAAGGCGCCACCGGACGTCCGGTGCCGATGCTGTCGCAGTTTCTGTTGAATCGGGCAGGATTGAACGGCGACGACTAAGCGCCCTCTTTTCTGACAGCAAGGGCGGATCTGAATCCGCCCTTGATCTTCTGATGAGCTAACCGATGAAAAACGCAACCTTCTACGTGCTGGAAACCGATGCCCCGAGCGATGGCCTTAGCGCCGTTGAAGCGCTGGTGTGCAATCTGGCGGAAACACGCTGGCGGGCCGGAAAGCGGGTGTTGATTGCCTGCGAAGATGAACAGCAAGCCATTCGTCTTGACGAAGCGCTGTGGCAACGACCGGCAAACGCCTTCGTGCCGCACAACCTGGCGGGCGAAGGCCCGCGCTACGGTGCGCCGGTCGAGCTGGCCTGGCCTCAGCGTCGCGGCAGTTCACAGCGCGACCTGCTGATTAGCCTGCTGCCCCACTTCGCAGATTTTGCTACTGCTTTCCATGAAGTGATAGACTTCGTTCCTTACGAAGACGCTCTCAAACAACTGGCGCGCGACCGCTACAAAGCGTATCGCAGCGTTGGATTCCAATTGAATACGGCAGCGCCACCACAGCCGGAAACGACATAGCAGAAATGGAAAAGACATATAACCCGCAAGATATCGAGCAGCCGCTTTACGAGCATTGGGAAAAGCAGGGCTACTTCAAACCGAATGGCGATACCAGCCAGGAAAGCTTTTGCATCATGATCCCGCCGCCGAACGTCACCGGTAGCTTGCACATGGGTCACGCCTTCCAGCAAACCATCATGGACACCATGATCCGCTACCAGCGCATGCAGGGGAAAAATACCCTGTGGCAGGCCGGTACTGACCACGCGGGCATCGCCACGCAGATGGTGGTTGAGCGCAAAATCGCGGCTGAAGAGGGCAAGACGCGCCAGGACTATGGCCGTGATGCGTTCATCGAAAAAATCTGGCAGTGGAAAGCAGAATCCGGCGGCACCATTACCCGCCAGATGCGCCGTCTGGGTAACTCCGTCGACTGGGAGCGCGAGCGCTTCACCATGGACGAGGGCCTTTCCAACGCCGTTAAAGAGGTGTTTGTTCGCCTCTACAAAGAGAACCTGATCTACCGTGGCAAGCGCCTGGTAAACTGGGATCCTAAGCTGCGCACGGCAATCTCCGATCTGGAAGTGGAAAACCGCGAGAGCAAAGGCTCAATGTGGCATATCCGCTATCCGCTGGCTGATGGCGCAAAAACGGCCGACGGTAAAGATTACCTGGTCGTTGCCACCACCCGTCCGGAAACCCTGCTGGGCGATACCGGCGTGGCCGTTAACCCGGAAGATCCGCGTTACAAAGATCTGATCGGCAAATTTGTGATGCTGCCGCTGGTTGGCCGCCTGATCCCTATTGTTGGCGATGAACACGCTGACATGGAAAAAGGCACCGGCTGCGTCAAGATCACCCCGGCACATGACTTCAACGACTACGAAGTCGGTCGTCGTCATAAGCTGCCGATGATCAACATCCTGACCTTCGACGGTGATATCCGTGAGCGCGCCCAGGTGTATGACACCAACGGCGAAGCCAGCGATGCCTGTTCCGATGAAATCCCGGCCGCTTTCCAGAACATGGAACGCTTTGCCGCGCGTAAAGCCATTGTTGCCGCTGTCGATGAGCTGGGCCTGCTTGAAGAGATCAAACCTCACGACCTGACCGTACCTTACGGCGACCGTGGTGGCGTGGTTATCGAGCCAATGCTGACCGACCAGTGGTATGTACGTACCGCGCCGCTGGCGAAAGTCGCGGTTGAAGCCGTTGAGAACGGCGACATCCAGTTCGTGCCGAAGCAGTATGAAAACATGTACTTCTCCTGGATGCGCGATATTCAGGACTGGTGTATTTCCCGTCAGCTCTGGTGGGGTCACCGCATCCCGGCATGGTATGACAACAACGGTAACGTCTACGTTGGCCGCACCGAAGATGAAGTTCGCGCCGAGAACAACCTGGCCGCCGATGTGGCGCTGCGTCAGGATGATGACGTACTGGATACCTGGTTCTCCTCCGGTCTGTGGACCTTCTCCACCCTGGGCTGGCCGGAAAACACCGAAGCGCTGCGTACCTTCCATCCGACCAGCGTGCTGGTCAGCGGCTTCGACATCATCTTCTTCTGGATTGCCCGCATGATCATGCTGACCATGCACTTCATCAAAGATGAAAACGGTAAACCGCAGGTGCCGTTTAAAACCGTCTACATGACCGGTCTGATCCGTGATGAAGAAGGTCAGAAGATGTCGAAATCCAAGGGTAACGTGATTGACCCGCTGGATATGGTTGACGGCATCTCGCTGGAAGCGCTGCTGGAAAAACGCACCGGCAACATGATGCAGCCACAGCTGGCAGAGAAGATCCGCAAACGTACCGAGAAGCAGTTCCCGGACGGCATCGAGCCATCAGGCACCGATGCGCTGCGCTTCACCCTGGCGGCGCTGGCCTCAACCGGTCGTGACATCAACTGGGACATGAAGCGCCTGGAAGGGTATCGCAACTTCTGTAACAAGCTGTGGAACGCCAGCCGCTTTGTGCTGATGAACACCGAAGACCAGGATTGCGGACAGAACGGCGGCGAAATGACGCTGTCGCTGGCGGATCGCTGGATTCTGACCGAGTTCAACCACACAGTGAAAGCGTACCGTGAAGCACTGGATAGCTATCGTTTCGATATCGCGGCTAACCTGCTGTATGACTTCACCTGGAACCAGTTCTGCGACTGGTATCTGGAGCTGACCAAGCCGGTTATGAACAGCGGCAGTGAATCTGAACTGCGTGGCACCCGCCATACGCTGGTTCACGTGCTGGAAGCGCTGCTGCGTCTGGCGCATCCGATCATTCCGTTTATCACTGAAACCATCTGGCAGCGCGTGAAGGGACTGAAAAATATCAGCGACGACACCATCATGCTGCAGCCTTTCCCGCAGTATGATGCGGCGAAAGAAGATGCCGAAGCGAAAGCGGATATTGAGTGGATGAAACAGGCGATCGTCGCGGTGCGTAATATCCGTGCCGAGATGAACATCGCGCTGAGCAAGCCACTGGATGTGCTGCTGCGTGACTGCTCGCCTGCGGCGCTGCGTCGCGTTGAAGCTAACCGCAACTTCCTGTCTCGCCTGGCGCGTCTGGAAAGCCTGACCATTCTGCCTGCGGGCGAGAAAGGCCCGGTGTCGGTGACCAAACTGGTTGAAGGCGCAGAGCTGCTGATCCCGATGGCGGATCTGGTGGATAAAACCGCCGAGCTGGAGCGTCTGGCGAAAGAGCTGGTTAAGCTGGATGTGGAAATCGAGAAGATCGAGACCAAACTGGCGAACGAAGGCTTTGTTTCGCGTGCGCCGGAAGCGGTCGTGGCGAAAGAGCGCGAACGCGTGGCAGACCTGCAACAGTCAAAAGCAAAACTGATTGAACAGCAGGCCGTCATTGCGGCATTGTAAGCGTCTTAGCTGACAGCTTATTCATAAAGCCGGGCTTGCCCGGCTTTTTTATTGACCTCGTACAAATCCGGAAGAGATGATGACGACCAGCGCTACCCCGCGTTTTGACCTCCAGGTGCGGCCAATTACTGCCGCCGATAACCCGCATATTGCCCGGGTGATCCGTGACGTTTCCGCCGAGTTCGGCCTGACGGCTGACAAGGGTTATACCGTCTCCGATCCCCAGCTCGACCAGCTGTTTGAACTCTATAGTGCCGAACAGAGCGCCTACTGGATTGTTGAGTATCAGGGCAAGGTGGTGGGCGGCGGCGGTGTGGCACCACTCGCCTGCAGCGCGCCCGATATCTGCGAACTGCAAAAGATGTACTTTCTGCCAGAGGTGCGCGGTCAGGGTCTGGCGCGCGAACTGGCGCTGCGGGCGATGGAACATGCCCGCAGCCACGGCTTCCGTCGCTGCTATCTGGAAACCACCGCCAGCCTGACGCGAGCCGTTAAACTGTATGAGTCGCTGGGCTTTGAACATATCGACAGCGCGATGGGCTGCACCGGCCACGTTGACTGCGAAGTGCGGATGCTCAGAACGCTATAAGCCGCGCTCGACGTAGCGCATGTCATTGACGGCCTCGATCACAAACTCTCCGCTATCGGTGTAGCGCAGCAGTGTCACGCTGGCATTGCTGAGCGGCTGCGTTAACGACGTATCGCCAAGCGCCTGGAGCAGGGAGGCGATCGCCATGCCGTGGCTGACCACCAGAACATTGCCACCGCCCTGCTGCTGCGCCTGCTTAGCAATGTCTGTGATACTGTCGAGCATGCGGTTTGCGACCTGCTGATAGTTTTCGGCCTGCCCGGAAGATGTGATGCCCGCCAGCGAGGAGGTGCCGGACGCTTCGGCCCGGTGAATCGCATCAATAATGCCATCGACGTGAATTTTGCCCTCACCTAGCGCGTTAAGAAGTGCTTTATCCGAGGCATAGCCCGCTTCAGGCGCTGCGGCGCTAATCATATTTTTATCCAGGTCGCCTTCATACAGTCCAAAACAGACTTCCCGTAAACCTTTGTGCTCGTTGAGCACCGGTGCGTTGCTCCACGTCTTCATCGCCAGCTGTGCCGTCTCTCTTGCTCTGCCCGCATCGCTGGACCAGGCGGCGATGAACGTAAGCGGCTGCAGGCCTCGCCCCAGCTGCTCTGCGACCGCCGCGCCAGAGGCCGTCAGCGGCGTATCGGACCATCCCTGTGCGCGGTGCACCGTATTGAACATCGTTTTTCCATGCCGGGTGACATACAGATTAACGTCCGCTGCCCAGGCACCGCCCGAAAAAGTCCCGCTTATCGCGGCTGTCAAAAACAGAAATTTAATAAAGCTTCTCATTTTATTCTCCTAATTAAACAGATCGAATTTATATTCGATCGAAACCTCAGCAGAGAGGCTATCCGAGCGCATGTATTTCCCACGGGCATTTAATTGTGGCGTCGACTTGCTATTTTTATATGACCAGCCATAACCCAGCAGTGTTGAAACCGTCATGTTCTTAAAATCCGGATGCCAGTTACTGAACCGGTTAATTAAGGAAACTTCGCCGGTTCGCACCCGGTTGTTACGATAATGAAACTGACCATAATTGAACTGTATTCCGCTATTTATCCCTGGTGAAATCTGATACTGACTTAATGAAACCAGAGCCAGCTCTTTATCACGGGTGTAATCCTTTCCGACAGAAGTCAGAGAATTGAAACGCCCCCGGGTGTTTTTAGTTAACGGGCGGGCATAATATCCGACTGCGTTTGTCTTAGGTGCCGATGTCCAGGCCGCAGCAAAAGTCTGCGCCCAGTCACCCTGCGTCCGCCGGACTTCACCCACGTAGTGCCAGGCCTGTGTATCAAAGGTTTTTTTGCTGGCAGGCATGCTCTTATAATTCTCCAGCCCCTGACTGCCATAAATCTGCGAGGCCAACCGCCAGCGCGGAGAGAGTGTGTAGGCAGCCTCAATCAGATGGCGACGCTGATAGTGTCTGGCTTCGCCGAATGCATACGTGATCGCACTCTGTTGATCTTTATAATTCAGAGCCCCGGTATAAATGGCATCAACTTTCTGGCCGGACTGCGTTTGCAGTGAGAGGGTTTTGGCCGAATCGTGCCGGATGGTTTTGTTAAACACCCCCAGCGCCAGCTGCATATTTCCGCCGTTCAGTATCCCGCTGTAACCGGCATAGCTGTTGCGCGACAGACGGTGGGTCGAGGTCAGCACGCCAAAGTTTTTTAACTCCTGCCATCCTGCCTTTGCGTTAAAGCCATACGCGTCATTGCCCAGCTTCAGTTTGAGATAGCGCTGACCAAATTTACTGAAGCCATGAGCGTCCCGTTTTTCCATGTTGCCGCCGCTGTCATAAAGCAGCCCGCGCGTTGAAAAGTAGTCGCTGGCGCCCAGCTTAATGGCCCCGGTATAGGTGGCATCGAACCCTACGCGATCCCAGAGATAACCTGACTGAAAATCCAGCGTAACCGCCTGTCCCCAGGCATTGTGAACCGTGACTGGCTGGGCTTCGTCTTCCTTAAGGTATTTCCAGTAGTTGCGCAGTTTTATATCGACCTGCGCATCCTGCCAGAGCCTGTTTTTAGCCGGAGGAGCCTGGGCGTCAGAAATTGCGGCCTTTAAATGAAAAGCGTTTAAATAGAGCGAAGCAAATAGCAGAATAAAAAGAACCTCTTTCATTGTCACATCCTCCCTGAGAGATTAAAAAGCACTACAAAAAGAGATCTGAAAATTAACCTTAAAATAAAAAACCCGACGCATAACCTCTTAATGAAAAAGGTCATGAGCCGGGTTTTGCTTGAAAATAACAACCCCATATCACTGCCGGGAATATATTTAATTACGGAGAGAAAGACAGGATGGAAAATAACTTATGTGATAGGCGGCACAAAAAAAGGGATATAATTGATAAAGGATTACAACACCCCGTTACACAGGCGTTTATTTAAATCAGAGAAGGCAAAACAGAAAGGGGAAACAGGGAGAAGACACCCTGAAAAGGGTGTCACCGTTCAGACCCGCCACATCGGCACGCCGCTGTGAAAACGTAACTCACTGTCGGGTTCGCTGATTAAGCGCCCTTCTGTGACCCCAATCGCCTGCGCCCTTTGCGCGATATCTTTGCCGGCGATCTGCGTCGCCAGGGTCAGATAGTCCTGATAATGCCGCGCCTCTGAGCGCAGCAGCGACAGATAGAACTTCGCCAGTTCATCATCAAGGAAGGGGGCCAGACTGGCGAAGCGCTCGCAGGAGCGCGCCTCGATATACGCGCCACAAATCAGCTTATCCACCAGCGTTTCCGGCTCATGCGTGGTGACTTCACGCAGCAGCGATTTGGCATAGCGGCTGGCGGTGATCTTCTGATAGACCAGCCCGCGCGACTGCATAATTTCCCATACCTGATAGAAGTGATGCAGCTCCTCTTTAATCAGCAGCACCATCTTCTCCACCAGCTCATCCGCCCAGGGCAGCGCATTACGCACGATGATGCGTTTCGTCAGGTTCTTATGGGCGTTGATAAAGTCGCTGTCGCCATCTTCGCGGAAGATAAAATCTTCATAGGGTTTCAGCCACGCCAGAATGGCATCGCCGCTGGGTTTGTCGGCCACATATTTGCGGATCAGCCACACCGCAGTCTGCGCGGCCTTAAGCTCGCACACCAGATGGTCGGTTAACAGCAGGGTCAGATTTTCCGGTTTGCGCGCCTCATCAATCCAGGCCTGTGGCGTACGGCAGTGCAGAAACTGATAGATCGGTTCGAGTAAGGGTGCGTAGTTCATGATGTCAAAAGGTGTGGCAGAAGTGACAGGCGGAGAACTCTCCGCCCCGGCTACTTAGTGGCGAATACCATCATCGTCTTCATCTTCGATGGCGTCGTCACCTTCGTCTTCATCTTCGGCATCAGGATCTTCAAAATAGGTGCCCCAGCCGTCGTAATCGACGTTGTACTTACCAATCAGATTCACCAGCTGCTCAACCTGCACATCGATCAGTTCAGGCTTCAGCGCAGATTCGCTGATGATATCGACGCACATGACGGTGGTGCCATCTTCCAGCTCCAGCTCTTCCGGCTCGGTCACTTCGTAACCCAGCTTGAAGGCGTCAACGGCGGCTTTTTCCAGCGAATCAAAATTATTGCAGGAGAGATGGTGCTCGATGGTGTAGAGCGCATCAGGATCGCTGCCATCCTCCAGCAGCTCTTCGATAATCTGCCGCGTCTCTTCCTGCTGCTCTTCCAGTAATGCTTCATATGCCATGACGATGTCCTCTCTGAGTTCGGCAATAATCAATTATTTTCCCACACTGCCTGTCGCGCCACTACACAAAACGAAAAGTTTATTAG
>Ga0308171_1000264_pt1 | contig 141085 bp, 106 predicted proteins | sample PhyGR1_FD_202135 | JGI IMG/M metagenome (GOLD analysis project Ga0308171, IMG submission 202135) | Phyllosphere microbial communities from UC Gill Tract Community Farm, Albany, California, United States - DLSLSG.R1 | ecosystem: Host-associated > Plants > Phyllosphere > Unclassified | place... | reverse complement strand
CTGGGCCTGCCCTGCACCGATCCCTATCGCTTCGGTGCCGAGGCGATCGTCGACCTCCTGCTGGAAACGTCATGCGCCGCATCCTCGCCGTTCGTCACGACCCTTTCCCGCTAAGGGCGCCGTTCCGCATCGCGCGCGGGGTGAAGACGGCCGCCGATGTGGTGACGGTGACGATCCGCGAGGGCGACGCGCAAGGATGGGGTGAGGGCGTGCCCTATCCCCGTTATGGCGAGACGATCGAGGCGGCGATCGCGACCATCGAAGCGGTCCGCGACCTGATCGAGGGCGGCGCGACGCGAGCGGACATCGCCCGGGCAATGCCAGCGGGGGCCGCCCGCAACGCGGTGGATTGCGCGCTCTGGGACCTGGAGGCGCGACTGACCGGAACCAGCGTCGCGGCGCTGGCGGGTTTCTTGCCGGTGGCGGCGCTCGCCTCGGCGATCACCATCGGTATCGACACGCCGCAGGCCATGGCGGAAGTCGCTCGAACGGTGGCGCGGGTGCCGCTGCTCAAGATCAAGGTGGATCGTGAGGGCGCGGCCGAACAGATCGCGGCGGTCCGTGCCGTCGCGCTCACGCCCCGGCTGATCGTCGACCCGAATGAAAGTTGGCGGGTGGCCGACATCGCCGATCGGTTGCCGATGCTGCTCGCCCAGCGCGTCGACCTGCTGGAACAGCCGGTGCCTGCCGGAGAGGATGAGGGGCTGGCCGAGCTGGCAGGGACGATCCCGATTTGCGCCGACGAGGCATTGCACACCCGCGCCGATCTCGATCGGCTGGCCGGGCGCTACAGCCATGTCAACGTCAAGCTCGACAAGACCGGCGGCTTGACCGAAGCATTGGCGCTGGCGGCAGAGGCCAGGGAGCGGGGGTTCGGCGTGATGGTGGGGTGCATGGTGTGTTCGTCGTTGGGGATCGCGCCCGCGATGCTGGTGGCGGGCGACGCGGACTTCGTCGATCTGGACGGCCCGCTGTGGCTGGCGGCCGATCGTCCCGGCGGCGCGCGGGATGACTGCGGCATTCTGACGGCGCCCGCGCCCGGCTTCTGGGGAGCGCCGGCTTGCGCCTGATCCGGGGGTGGTTCGGCATCCCGCTGTGGCAGCGGGTGATGGGCGGGTTACTGCTGGGCGTCGCGCTCGGTCTGTTCTGGCCCGAAGGGGCCGGGGCGATCCGGTTGGTCGGTGAGCTATTCGTCCGCCTCATCAAGATGCTGGTGGTGCCGGTGGTGCTGGTCACCATCGCAGGCGGGATAGCGACGCTGGGCGATCCCCGGCGACTGGGGTCGATCGGGCTGCGTACGGTGGGACTATTCGCGGCGACCACGCTGGTGGCGGTATCGATCGGCATGGCGATGGGTCTCATCCTGCGGCCCGGCGCGGGGATGCAGCTGGCGGACGTCGTTCCCCATCCGCTCGGGGCGCCGGTGACGCCGGCTGACCAACTGCTGTCGATCGTGCCGATCAACATCGTCGAGGCATTGGGGCGCGGCGACATGCTGGCGATCATCTTTGTCGCCGTGCTGCTCGGCACCGGCAGCGTGATGGCGGGCGAGGCGGGGCGGCCGGTCGTCGCGCTGCTCCAGGGGCTGTCGGCGGTACTGTTGCATATCGTCCGCGCTGTCATGGAGGTGACGCCATTCGGCGTGCTGGCGCTGATCGCGCAGGCGGTGGCGGTGAACGGCACGGCGCTGTTCGTCCATGTCGGCTGGCTCGCGCTGGCGGTCATAATCGCGTCGCTGGTGCAGATGCTGGTCGTTCATGCCGCACTGGTCGGGCTCGTCGCTCGGTTGCCGGTGGTGCGATTCTTCCGGGGGATCGTCGATGCACTGATCGTCGCCTTTTCGACCGCCTCGTCCTCGGCGACGCTGCCCGTCGCGCTGCGGGTGGCGCAGGACAATCTGGGTGTGTCGCGCGGCGTCGCCTCGACGGTGCTGCCGCTGGGGGCATCGATCGGCAAGGACGGCACGGCCATGTATGTCGGGCTGCTCGGCCAGTTCGCGTTGCAGGCGCTGGGGATCGTCCCGGACGCGACCATGCTCGTCGTCATGCTGGTGACCGGCGCGCTGGCGGCCTTCGGTACGGCACCCGTCCCTTCGGCTTCGCTGTTCATGCTGGCGGCGATGCTGTCGGCGGTGGGCGTGGGGGCGGAGCAGACCGCCCTCGTCGTAGGGCTGGTCCTGCCGTTCGACCGACTGCTCGACATGACGCGTACCGTGCCATCCGCCTCGGCCAATCTGGCGGTGGCTACGCTGGTCGCGCGCGGCGAGGGGGAACTGGACGCGGCGCGTTTTCGCGGGTCGATGGTGGAACAGGCACAGGACAGGGCCTAGGCTGCACCCATGAACCTTCGCCATATCGAGATTTTCCACGCCGTTTATGTCAACGGCTCGGTATCCGCCGCGGCCCGGGCGCTCAACGTGTCGCAGCCGTCGGTGTCCAAGACGCTCCGCCATGCCGAGACCCTGTTGGGGTTCGAGTTGTTCCAGCGTTCGAACGGGCGGTTGCTGCCGACCGAGGACGCCCATGCGTTGTTCGCCGACGTGGCCGATATTCAGGAGCGGGTGCGTGCGCTGCGTGAGGCGGGGCGCAACCTGCGCATGGGCGCGGGCACGACGTTGCGCATTTCCGCGTTGCCCAGCCTAGGGCTGGGGGTGCTGCCCGATGCAGTCTCGCGGTTCCTCGCGCGGCGTCCTGATGTCCGCTTCGACTTGCAGACGGTGCATCACGACGACCTGCTGCGCAAACTCTATGAACGCGAAAGCGACATCGCCATCGCCAGCGAGCCGCCGCGCGGTGTGGCCCTGACCCATGACTGGCTGGGCGAGGGCGAGATGGTCGTCCTCTACCGCGAACGTGACATGCCCGACGCCCCGCCAAGGCTGGAACTGTCGCAACTGGTCGGGCGTCCGCTGATCTCGCTCAAGGGCAGCGGCCCGATCGGCAAGCTGCTGTCCGAAGAGATCGACCGGCACGATCTGGTCCTCGACGAGATCGTGGTGGCGCGGACCTTCTATATCGCCGCAGCCCTGGTCCGTGCAGGGGTGGGGCTGGCGATCGTCGACAATTTCACGGCGGCGGCGTCGATGGCGCCGGGGCTCGCGATGCGGCCGCTTCGCCCCTCGATCACCTTCGACGTCCACGCCATCCACCTGCTCGATCGGCCACCTTCGATGCTGGCCGCCGAGTTCCTGACCCTGCTGAGCGAAGAGATCGAACGCCGATGATGGGGAGCCTGTTGCTACCGCTGTTGCTGGCGGGCGCGCCGGTCGGGGTGCCGCTGCCGCCCGCCGCCGTCGAAGCGCTGGCCAAGGCGCCGCCGGGCACGCGGATCGGGCTGGTGGTGGTCGATGCGGAGGGACGCGAGATCGTCGCGCTGCGCCCCGACGAGCGCTTCATCCCGGCGTCGAACACCAAGCTGTTCACCACCGCCGCCGCCTTCGCAACGCTGGACGTGACGACACCCGACGTGCCGGGTGGGGCGACCGTCCGGCTGGAGGGGCAGCACATACCGACAGTGATCCTGGCCGGACATGGCGATGCCCGCCTGTCCTCCGCTCCCGATTGCCGTGTCGACTGCTTGGGCGAATTGGCGGCGGCGGTCGCCCGACGGACGCGTGTCGTGGGCGATGTGGTCGGCGACGACACGGCATTCCCAGACGAGCGCTGGCCGCAGGGGATGAGCTGGAACAACATGGACAGCGTCTATGGCACCGGCATCTCGGCGCTGACCCTGGACGACAATGTCACGATATTGACCGTGTCCCCCACTGCACCGGGCGAACCGCTCCAGGTCGGCGGGGACGGCTATTACCGGATCGAAAATGCCGCGACGACCGGTGAGGCCGGTAGTGGAAACGCGTTGTCGGTCGAGCGCATGCCGGGCAGCGATCTGCTGCGCGTGACCGGCAGTCTCGCGGCCAGGGCGACTCCGGTGGTCCTGAAGCTGGGTGTTGACGATCCGGCTCACCGGGCGGCCTGGCGGTTTGCGCAACTCTTGCGCGCGGCGGGCGTGATGGTGAAGGGGCGTATCACCGTGCGTCACCGGTCGTTGACGGATGAGGATGATCCCGCGCGCCGCGGCAGCGCTCCTGGTGCGGTGGCCGCACCCGTTCCGGTACTGGCGGCCCTGACGCCGCCACCGCTGGCCGAGGATCTGTACCAGACCAACAAGACGAGCCAGAATCTCCATGCCGAACTGCTGCTACGCCGACTTGGGGCTAGCGGCTCGGTCGCCGATGGTCATGCCGTCGTCGATGCGGTTCTGGCACGTGCTGGCATTGCCCGCGTGACCTACGACTTTGCCGATGGCGCGGGCATGTCCAATTATGACCGGGTCACCCCCCGCACGACGGTGGCGCTGCTGCGCTGGGCGGAGACCCAGTCCTGGGGCGCGGACTGGCGCGCGACCTTTCCGGTCGCGGCCACCGACGGGACGCTCGCGCGACGGTTCGTCGGCACGCCGCTGGCGGGTCGGCTGATGGCGAAGACCGGCACGCTCAACGGCGCCAATGCGCTGGCTGGCACCATGATTGCGGCAAGCGGTCGAATGCTGACCTTCGCGGCCTATGCCAACGACATGCCGGGGAACATGAGCGCGACCCCGGCGATCGACGCGGCGCTGGTGGCGATCGCCGGGGCGAATTGAGCGACCGTTGATCAGCCCCGCATGAGCGCCAAGATGTTGGAGGCGAGCAGCGTCGGGGCGGGCGGCTGGGCCGCCAACGCCTTGGGCAACGGCGCGGTGACCCGGCCTAGCGCGGCGAGCCCTGTGGCGGCGAGGAACCGGCGACGCTCGATCATATCAAAGTCTCCGTTGCGCGGGCGGGCAGGCCCGCAAGATAGAGGGCGCCGCTCAATGCATCGCCCAGCGGTTCGCTGAGCCGGGCGACGGTCCGGGCGCGCAACCAGGGTCGCATCTTCGCCGACAGGCCGCCGAGCAGCGCGCATCGAGGTGCGCCGCGTTCGTAGATCGTCTCGATGAATCGCTCGATATGGCCTGCCGCGTCCTCGACGATTGAGCGGGCGATCGTATCGTCCGCTTCGGCATAGTCCATCACCAGCGGGGCGAAGCTGCCATAGTCGCGCGGGGTCGCCTGATCCATCCAGGCGATGGCGCGCGCCGTGTCATGGCCAAACCGCTCCGTGACCGCAGTGCTGAGCGGCGTCGCGCGTGTCCGCCCGTCCAGCGCGCGCAAGGCGTGGCGCATCGCGCTGAGGCCCAGGGCCGCGCCGCTGCCCTCGTCGGAAATGGGAAAGCCATAGCCGCCGATCCGGAAGCTCTGCCCGTCTACCCGCACTTGCGCGATGCTGCCGGTGCCGATGATCAGCACGGCCCCGTCGCCGCCGCCATGGGCCCCCAGATTGGCGATGACGGCATCGGTGTCGAACACCGTCGAGGCGAAGGGAAAGACGAAGCCCTCCAGCGCCGCCCGAACGCCGGGGCGCGAGATGCCTGCGATGCCCATCGCCGCCCGGACGCTCGCGACCTGCTCCGCGTCGAGTCCGGCTGCGCGCACCGTATTCTCGGTCACCTGGCGCAGCGTCGTATAAAGCGCGTCCAGCCCCAGTCCGGCATTGGCGGGACCGGCTTGTTCGGTGGCCAGCAACCGACCCGCGCCGTCGACCAGACGGCAGCGACAGGTGCTGCCGCCCGCATCCACGCCGAGAAAGAACTGCGTCATGTCCTGTTCTGCCCTTTCGTTATTGCGTCTGCACCTCGTCCAGCGTGGTGCGGAAGCGTCCGTCCAGCCAGTCGGTGATTTCACGGGCGGCGGGATGATCGATCGCCCCATAGCGTTCGCGTAGTTCAGCGAAACGCGGACCGAGATTGTCGAGCCCGGTATCCTGGAGCGGCAGGATGTCGCGGTGCAACAGGGTGGCGAAGTCGGCGCCCAGCACCTGGGTCGCTGCTGCCAGAAATGCCTGGCCATAAGCGTAGCGCTCTCCCTCCCGATAGCTGGCCGCAAGCGTCAGCGCGGGAATGCAGGAGAGGAGCGGTTGCGATGCGGGGTTGATCGCATGACCGGCGACATGATGGCGGATCGCGGCCGGGCGACCGGTGAAGGCGCGCAGGTGCAGATATTGCGACATGCGTACACCGTCATTGACGGGGTAATTGTCCCAAAGGCACACTTTGCGGCCGAGTTCGTGCTGTACCCGTTCCAGATGGGCAACACCGATCTCGCGGGACACGACTTCCTCGCCGGTCCAATAGACGTGCACGTCGCGATCGAGATAGCGCCCCAGCTCGGGCAGATAGGTGGGCGGCCGCTTCCCCCAGGCGCGCTCGAGAATGGGATCGTCCGAATAGAAGCTGGGGCAGAAGAAGACCTGGGTCGCGCGGCTGTTGCTGGCGCAGAAATCGACGAGTTCGGCCTGGCCGCGCGCCAAATCGGGCAGTTCGGCGGGCAGGTCGTCGAACAGGATGGCGAGGTCCTGGATGCCCAGCGCGTCGAGCTGCCCCAGCTTCCGCTTCAGAGCGGCGCGCGATTCCGCGCTGAAGGGATGGGTGCTGCCGACCGGGGTCAGCGCGACACCAAAGCGCACGCCCAGCCTTTTGCACTCGGCGGCGAAGGCCGCGAGGGCGGCGAAGTGTTCGGGCGGATGCGGCTCGCGCCAGCGACGGCGCAGGAACGGGTCGGCCTTGGGCCCGTAATGATAGAAGCGATAGCCTGCCCCTACCAGCGTCCGTAGCACGGTCGTTCGATCGGCCCAGCTCCATGGCTTGCCGAAAAAGCCTTCGATCACGCCCAGGTTCAGCGCCATGTCTTCTCCTTTTTCCGGTTTTCGAGCACCGTCGTCACCGCTTGTCGCAGCACCGTCTCCCGCAGGGCGTCGAGCGTGGGATAGGGTTCGCCGTCCGGCCGGTGGACCCGGTTGGTGAGGAGGACGACGGTCATGTCCAGCTGGGGCGAGAAGGCGAACCAGGTGCCGGTGAAACCCGAATGCCCGTAGAAGGGGGCCGCGATCCCGGCGAGCTGCGTCTTGTGGAAACCCAGTGCCTGATCGGCATCGAAGGGCGTGTCCTCGAACGCTGCGATCGTCCGGGCGGGCGCGAGCCGCCAGCCGCCGTAGCAGCCGCCGTTGATGAGCAGCTGGGCATAGCGGGCTAGATCGGTCGCGGTCGAGAACAGCCCGGCATGGCCAGCCACCCCCCGCCAGCCGAGTGCGGCATTGGCATCATTCGCCTCGCCGACCAGCATCCGGTTCCGATATCCGTCGAAGGGCTGGGCCGATGGGAAAGGCGCGGCGGGGTAGGGCTTGCCGGTCTCCGCCATGCGCCGCTGATAGGCGTCGCCCTGCGACGTCGCGGCCGCGCGCCGACGCAAGGACGGTGACGGCAGGAAGCCGGTATCGGTCATGCCGAGCGGGCGATAGATTCGTTCGCGGACATAACGGTCCAGCGGCGTGCCCGTGACCCGCTCCACGACGGCACCCAGCAGCATGAAACCGATGTCGGAATAGGCGAAGCGCGAGCCCCTTGGATAACGGAGCGGCAGCGCCGCCAGATAGGGCAGCACCTGGCCCGAGGCGTCGCGGTGCAGCCAGGTCGGCTGCCATTCCCAAAGCCCTGCCCGGTGGGTCAGTAACTGACGGACGGTGATGTCCGCCTTGTCGGTGCCCCGAAACGCGGGCAGCAACATACCCAGCCGGTCGTCGAGCGACAGGCGTCCGGTACCGACGAGATGGAGGATCGCCGCGGTGGTCGCCTCGATCTTGGTGACCGAGGCCATGTCGAAAAGCGTGTCGACCGTCATGGCGCGCGGCGTGGCGAGCGTCCGCAGCGTACCGTCGGGCGCGCTGGTCAGCGTTTGGGCATCGCCGAAGGCCGCCTGATGAACGATCCGCCCCCGATCGGTGACGATCAGTACCGCGCCGGGATAGAGTGTGCCGACGCCGTCGCGAACCGCCGCATCGATCGGTGCGAAACGCATGTCGTGGGCGCGAGCGAATGTGGTTTTCAGGATCGGACAGGCGGGGGAAGCCGCGAGAACCGGTGCCGCGCATAGGCCGAGGCCCATGAAAAGCGGGGCGATGCGGGCGCGGCGGGTTCGCGCGGCTCGAATCGTCATGCGCTTCATCGTTTCGTCATAGCATGGCGGCCAATGGTCACCCATTCCACCATGGCGGACCGCCATAACGGCCGGCCATGCCCTTGGCGACGGTGACTGGTTCTCAAACCCGATTCTCCGATGGTGGTTGGGGCGGTTCGGCGCTTTCCGGGCTCTCGCAGTTCCAGTGGCGTGCACGCGGCGTGTGGCCGATCCCCGGATTGAGCTGATTTCGCGGATCGATGCGGCGATAGAATTGGGCCAGTGCGGGCGGCGCGACATAGAGGTGGCCGACATTGTGCTCGGCCGGATATTGCGCGCCCCGCGCGTCGAGCAAGGCCCATAGCGCATGTTCGAACGCCACGGGATCGGTGCCTTTGCGCACGATATAGTCTTGATGGAAGACGTGGCAGAAGAAATGGCCGTAATAGAGTGCATGGATGACCTGGGCATCCAGCGCCGGCGGCAATGTCTCGGTCCATATCCCGGCGTTGCGGGGTAGCGCGACGTCGAGCGCGACGATGTCGGCGACGTCGTCGGCATGGATCGCTCGATAACGGACCGCCGCTCCCGCCGCGACGAACCGGTGAAGGAACGCCTTGGCGCTGTCCACGGCGCTGCATTCGACATAGTCGCCCGCGTCATCGCCGGGGAGCAGCCGGGTGAGCAGGGCACGGGTTTCGTCGATCTGATCGATCGACACTTTCAGCATCAGGTGATGGGCGAAGCGATCACGATAGCTCCGCATCCAGCCGGGCAGTGGATCCGGGATGAAACGTCCCGCCGCCTGCAGCAGACGATCACTCAGGCCCCTGGACAGGCGACCCGCGAGCGCGTCGAACCGTGCCTTGGCAGCGAAGAGGGCGGGTAGCCGTTCGGTGCCAAGCCGCTCGATCGCGAAGAAGGTGTCGCGCCCATAACGATCCGCCACGTCGAAGGCGGTCCGGTGCATATATTCGGCCGCAATCGGTAGCCTGTCGAAATCGCGCAGCATCGTGCGCCGTAGATCGGTGAGACGATCGGCCTCGTTCGTGCCGATGTAGAAGGTGGTGGTGGCCTCTTCGCGCGGGAAGGTTTCGAGGCGCACCGCGAAGACGATCAGCTTGCCCGCACTTCCCGCCGCCTCGAACAGGCAGCGCGGGTCGGCGTTGAAACGGGCAGGGACAGGGCTGTCGATCGCCCGGACATGTTCGGCATAGCGATGGTCGTGCGCCCATCGATCATCCACGTCTTCGATGTCGGCGTCACTGAATTCGCCGCGATCGAGGCGCGACAGGATCGTCTCCGGTTCGTCGCCCAACGCCATGCCCAGGTGATTGACCAGATGCAGTCGGCCATCAGGCTGGACGGCCGCGAACAGGGCCAACTGGGTATAGGCGGGCCCGCGCCGGATCAGTGATCCACCCGAATTGTTGCAGATGCCGCCGACCACCGACGCGCCGAAACAGGATGATCCGATGACCGAATGCGGCTCACGCCCATAAGGCCGCAGGGCCTGTTCGAGCGCATATAGGGTCGTGCCCGGCAGGCACAGCACCTGCTTGCCGCCCCGGATCACGCTCAGCCGCGACAAGCGCGTGGTGCTGATGATGACGAGGCCGCCGGGATAATCGTCGCCATCGGGGGTGGAGCCGCCGGTCAGCCCGGTATTCGACGCCTGAAGTAGGATCGAGACATCGGCGGCGACGCAGGCCTGGGCTACGCGCCACATCTCGACCAGGCTTCCCGGCCGCACCACGGCGATCGCCGCTCCCTCGCCGGTGCGATAGCCCTTGCGAAACCGTGCCGTGGCGCGTGGCGCGGTCAGGACATGACGGCGGCCGACCGCGTTGCGCAGGCGGGCGAGCAGCGTGGCAGCGTCCTTCGGAGCCGTGGGGCGTGTCATAACCTGAGTAAATACCACTATGCAGAGCGGTGCAAGTGGCATGCTATTGGTTTGCATGTCGGGGAGGATCGGGATAGCGTTTCGCATCGCATGAGGATCGGCTCGAGGAGCATGGGATGCTGAGGATCGACGTCGCGCTCTCCGATGCCGGGAGCATGGTGAACGAGGATGCGATCGGCCATTTCGGCGATGCGGCCTGGGTGATCGATGGAGCCACGGGGATCGGCCCGTCCCTGCTGGACGCACCCAGCGACGCGGCATGGCTGGCGCAGACCGCCAATCGGCTGATCGCCGACGCCCTTGCCGAAGATCCGGACTGTTCCACGATCGAGATATTGCGCGATGTCATGACGCGCTGCGCGGCAGCGCTTGCGGATGCGCAGGTTCGCGCTTTCGATGGCACCCACGAACTGCCCTCGGCGGCTTTTGCCATGATCCGGTTGCGTGGTGACGTTGCCGAGATCACCGCGCTGGCCGACTGCCGCGTAGCGACGGTGGACGAAGCCGGGGTTGCGCGATTGTTCGGCACCTACGCGCTCGATGTCGTCGAGGCGCGGACGCTGGCTGCGGTCAAGGCGATTCGCGAGGAAAACCCCTCGATCGACTCCGAGGCCTTGAAGGATCTGCTGTTGCCGGGACTGAGCGCCAATCGCCATCTCAAGAACCGCGACGGCGGCTATTGGGTGCTCGGGACGGAGCCTGCCGCTGCCGACCATCTCTGGCAGGCGACGGTTCCGCTCCATCCCGGCCAGCGCTTCGCCATTGCCAGCGACGGGTTCCTGCGACTCGTGGAACTGTTCGATGCGGCGACGCCCGACGATCTGCTGGCTATTGCCACGCCGGAGGACGGTGACGCCTGGCTGGCGCGGTTGCGCGATATCGAAAGCGAGCCGGATTCGCTCCGGCGTCATATCCGGGTGAAGCGGCACGACGATGCCAGTCTGATCGTCTGCACTTGGGACCCGTCCTGCTGATGCTGGTGATGGGCTATATGAGCGGGACGTCGCTGGACGGCGTCGACGTCGCACTGATCGAGACGGATGGCGAGCAGATCGAGGCGTTCGGCCCCACGGCGATGATCCCCTTTACCGACGCCCAACGCGTGAGCATCGAACAGGCGACGTGCGATGCGCTGGCATGGAACGGCTATGGTGCGATGCCGTCATCGTTCGATACGGCGTCAACCGTCATAGAGCGGCTGCATATCGACGCTGGCGAGCGGCTGATGGCGGAGGCCGGGCGGCGTCCGGATCTGATCGGCTTTCACGGCCAGACGTTGCTCCATCGGCCCGAGCGCGGCTTGTCGGTCCAGATCGGCGATCCCCAGATGCTGGCGGATGTCCTGGGCGTGCCGGTAGTCGCGCAAATGCGGCAGGATGATCTGCAGGCCGGCGGGCAGGGTGCCCCGCTGGTGCCTGTCTATCACGCCGCGCTTGCCGAGCATCTTGGTATCACGCGACCGCTCGCGTTCCTCAACATCGGGGGCGTTGCGAACCTGACCTGGATCGGGGCGGACAGAAGCTTGATCGCGTTCGATACGGGACCGGGCAACGGCCTGATCGACCAGCTCGTCCAGGCGCGCGGGGCGGGCCGTTATGACGATGGGGGCCGTTTTGCCGCTGCGGGCCGGGTCGATACGGACATTCTGGCCCGGCTGCTGACGCACGACTATTTTCAGGGAGAGGAAGCGAGATCGCTCGATCGCTATGACTTTCCGCTCGACTGGGTGGCGGCCTGTTCAATCGAGGATGCCGCCGCCACCCTGACTGCGTTCACGGCGGAGGCCGTGGCCCTGGCGGCGCGGACATTGCCCGCCCCGCCCGAATTGTGGATCGTGTGCGGGGGCGGGGGACATAATCCGGTATTGATGGCGGCGTTGCGCGATCGCCTCGGAGTCTGCCGGACGGCGGACGAGATCGGTCTGCGCAGCGATTTCATCGAGGCCGAGGCGATGGCGTTCCTCGCTGCACGTAGCCTGCATGGTCTGCCGCTGACCTTTCCGGGCACGACCGGTGTCGTCGAACCCTTGACCGGCGGTCGCCTTTGGCAACCACGCAATAATACCAAAATATAATACCACATGTTTACATATTAAGGAGAGGTATACATGATCGCGGTGGGGCCCCAGGCCTGCCATAGGTCATGATCCATGATCGGCGGACTGGGTTTGGGCATATCAGGGAGGGACTGCAATGATGACGTCGTACCGACATAGCGTAGCCGCAGCCGCACTGGCGGTAGCCCTTGTGCAGGCACCCGCAGCCTTGCAGGCCCAGACGGCCTCTGCGACGCCCGCGACCCAGGACGGTTCGACGTCCGGCGACGAGGTCGTGGTCACGGGGACGCGCATTCCCGCCACCGGCCTGACCTCCAGCAGCCCGGTCGCCTCGACGAACGAGGCGCAGATCAGGTTGCGGTCCGCGCTGACGATCGAGGATTTCTCCACCACCATCCCGCAGCTTTCGGGCGGTGTGCGCCAGGGCTCGCAGGGCAGCGATGCGTTCGGCGCGCAGGTTCTCGAACTACGCAATTTCGGCCAAAGCCGCTCGCTGGTGCTGATCGACGGCACTCGTGCGGCACCGTTCAGTTTCCGGAACTCGGTCGACGTCAACGCCATTCCCGCATCGCTCATCAAGCGCGTCGATGTGCTGACCGGTGGTGCGGCGGCGGTCTATGGCGCGGATGCCGTCGCGGGCGTCGTGAACTTCATCCTCAACGACGAATATGAGGGCATCCGCGGCACCGCAACCAGCCGGTTGTCGGTCCATGGCGGTGCGCAGTATGGCGGCTCGCTGATGCTGGGCACCGGCATTGGTGATCGTGGCAATCTGGTGATCGCGGCGGACTATACCCAGCGCGACGGTGTGCGGGCGGGACAGCGCAGCTGGGCCGCGACGCCCAACCAGACCATTCCGAGCATCGGCGGCGTCTTCACCGACGTCGCGAGCGGTCGACGCTTCGGCTTCACGGACGATGGCACGTTCACGACCACTCCTTCCGCCACCTCCAACATCTCGGCCACCTACCCCCTGATCTCGCCGCTCAAGCGGATCAACGTGGCCGCGCTGTACAAATATGAGATCACGCCGCAGATCGAGGTCTATGGCCGGGCCATGTATACCAATGCCCGTACCGAGGAGACCGGTACCCCCGGGGCGGCGCCCGCATCGGTCAACCGCACCGTTGGGATCAGTGCGACCAATCCGTTTCTGACGGACGCGATCCGCAACCAGCTGACGTTCGTGAACGGCACCGCCCAGGTAAACGTGTCCCGGTCGCTCAGCGAATTGGGGCTGATCCGCTATGCCACCGAGCGTAACACATTGCAGGTCCAGTCGGGCCTGCGCGGACCATTGACCGATGCGGTGCGGTGGAACGTCTATGCGCAATATGGCCGTTCGACGGAATCGTCGCTGATCTCGGGCGATGGCCTTGTCACCAGCCCGGCGGGCGCGAACAATTTCGCGTCGATCGTCAATACGGTCAACATCTTCGGGCCCAACCGGCCCGGGCTGGCCGCCGCACTAGGCAGTACGATCGACGGCTTCAACCGCAAGCGTGACCAGTTCGTCACGGCAGGGACGGTGAGCGGCACGCTGGCCGACCTGTTCTCCCTGCCTGCCGGGCCGATCGGCTTTGCCGGCGGCGTCGAATATCGGCGGGAAACCGCGAGCATCAATCAGGATAGTGCGCTGCTGACCGGCAACACCTATCGCCAGGGCGTGCAGGCCGCCTATCGCGGCGCGTTCGATGTCATCGAACTCTATGGCGAAGTCCTTGTCCCGCTGATCCACGACACTCCGCTGATCCGAAAGCTCGACGTCGGCGGCGCCTATCGCCTGTCGGATTATAATCGGTTCGGCACGCACGGTACGTGGAAGGTCGAGGGTAATTGGGAAGTCGACCGCAACCTGCGGCTGCGGGGCACCTATCAGCGCGTGTTGCGGACGCCCAATTTCGGGGAATTCGCCGCCAGTACCTCGTCGCTGCCGCTCAACAGCCTGGTCACCGTCGATCGCCTGAAGCCGCGCTATGGCGGCGATCCTTGCGTGATCGGCACCGGCAATGCGGCGCAATGCGCGCGGTTCGGCGCTCCGTCGGTGGGATCGGCCAATTCCACCGCCCCCGGCTACCTGACCGGCAACTATTATTATGGCGGCAATCCCGACATCAAACCGGAAACCGGCTATACGACGACGGCGGGCGTGGTGTTGACGCCGACCTTCCTGCCGGGCCTGAACGTGACGGTCGACTATTACAATCTCGACCTGCGTGGGGCGGTCGGCGTGATCCAGCCGATCGCGGCGATCACGAGCTGTTACATCACCAATCCGACCGCGAGCAATCCGCTGTGCGCGCTGGTCACGCGCAACTCGAACGGCACCTTCGCCGATGCCTTCGTCAACAATCAGAATCTGGGTCGCCTGCTGCAGCGCGGCTTCGACATCTCGGCGGCCTACACCCTTCGGCCGGACTGGCTGCCGGGCAAGGGCCTTCGCGCGAGCTATCAGGGCAATATCGTCACATCCTATCTGATCCAGGCGAACCCGACCGTGTCCGCGGTTCAGTGCAAGGGGACGTTCGGTGCCACCTGCTCCAGCGACGGCACGACGCTCGTCCAGCCGGATTATCGCCACACGGCCGGGCTCGGCTGGCTGTTGGACAGGGGCGTGATCCAGTTCGACTGGCAGCGCATCGGCAAGGTCCGGTCGAGCACGGTCGGATCGACCGAGACGCTGAAGGCGCAGGATGTCTTCGACCTGTCGGCCTCCTACGACTTCACCGATGTCGTCACGATGAGCGCGGGCGTCTACAACCTGTTCGACAAGGCGCCGCCGCGTGTGTCGACGGGCGGTGTGTTCAACACCTTCCCCGACACCTACGACATTCTGGGGCGGACGATCGGCTTCTCGCTGACCGCCCATCTCTGACCGGATAGCCTTGCCACGGCGTCCGGCCCGATCCGTGGGCCGGACGCCATCGCCTCATGCCTGCGGGCCTTTGGTCCGGGGCGATCGGAGTATGCTTCGATGATGCTGCCCTTCTCCATGGCCGACTGGCTCGTGATCGCTGGCTATCTGCTGCTGCTGGTCGCGGGCGGGTGGCTCTTGACGCCGCGCCAGACGGCGTCGGCTCGCGAATATTTCCTGGCGGGCGGCACCGTTCCCGCCTGGCTCGCGGCACTGTCGGTCCTGTCCGCCACCCAGTCGGCGGCGACTTTCCTCGGTGGGCCGGACTATGGCTATCACGGCGACCTGACCTATCTCAGCGCCAATATCGGCGGCGGGCTGATCGGGGCGATCTTCGTGGCCCATGTCCTGATCCCACGCTTCTACGCGATCCGCGCGAATACCGCCTATGAGTTGCTGACCCTGCGGTTCAGCGAGCGAGCGACCCGCTGGGCGGGTGGCATGTTCCTGGTCGGGAGGGTCTTTGCCGGTGGCGCGCGCGTATATCTCGCCGCCATTGCGCTGGCGATGGTCGTCACGGGCGGCGTCGGCGTGCAGGGCATCGTGATCGCCGCCGCCGCGCTGGTCGTGGCGAGTGTCGCGTTCACCTTCGTCGGCGGTCTGAAGTCGGTTCTGTGGAACGACCTGATCCAGTTCGTCGTCTATGTCGGCTCGGCGGTCGCGGTGCTGGTGTTCCTGCGCCTGTCGATCCCGGCCTCCAATGCCCAGATCCTGCAGGCGCTGGCCCATACCCCGCAGGGCGTCGACAAGCTGCGGCTGTTCGATTTCTCCCTGGACCTCTCGCGGCCCTTCTCGATGCTGGCGATCGTTACCGGGCTTGCACTGCTCTATATCGCCAATGCGGGCATGGACCAGGACACCACGCAGCGCCTGCTTTCGTGCAGGGATGCAAAGACGGGCGCGCGTAGCCTCTATCTGTCGGTGTTGGCGACGGTGCCGACCGTCGGCATGTTCATTGTCATCGGCCTGTTGCTGTACGTGTTCTATGACCGCCCCGACCTGATGGTTGGTTCCGGCGCCGCCGCCGCCAGCGAGTTTGAGGGGCAGAAGATCAGCATTTTCATGCACTATATCCTGACGCAATTGCCCGGCGGCCTGCGCGGCCTGGTGACGATCGGCATCTGCGCGGCGGCGGTGGCGACCACCAATTCCGCGCTGAATGCGATGTCGTCGGTGCTGGTGCAGGATTTCTATCGCCCCTGGCGAGAACGGCGCGGGCCGGTCGAGGAGCACCACTTCGTCCAGGCCGGGCGCGCCGGCATGGGCATCATCGGCTTCGCGATGTTCCTGATGGCCGTCCTCTCCTTCTATTGGCAGCGCCACAGCTCGATGGGCCTGCTGGAGTTCGCGCTGCAGGTCATGGTGTTCAGCTATGCGGGGCTGCTGGGTGTCTATTTCACCGCCTTGTTCACCACGCGCGGGACGACCGGTTCGGCCATCGCCGCGATGTTGATCGGTTTCCTGACGATCATCCTTCTGCAACCTGCCATTGCGCGCGCCATCGGCCTGCCTCTCCAACTGAGCGGGCTCTCCTTTCCTTTTCAGCTTTGCATAGGAACCGCCCTGGCGTTCCTGGTCTGCGCTGCGCCATCGGGCGCGGGCCGCTCCGCATCGAAGCTCCCATCGGGATCGACGCTATGATGAAAACCGAAACGCTCGACGCACGCTATCTCGACCTCGATAAGTGGCCGACGGAATTGGCCGTCCAGGCGATGCTGGAAGGCCAGATGGCGGCCATCGCCGCCATCCAGTCGCAGACCGCTGCGATCGCGCGGGCCGCCGAAGCGGCGGCGGCACGGCTCGGCCATGAGGGGCGCCTGATCTATGTCGGGGCAGGTACGTCCGGCCGGCTCGCCGTGCAGGACGGGACGGAGCTGAACCCCACGTTCAACTGGCCTATGAAACGCCTGATCTTCCTGATGGCGGGCGGTTACGGGGCGCTGACACAGGCATATGAAGGGGCGGAGGACAATACTGAGGCGGCACGCGCCGATATCGATGGCTGTGCAATCGCCCCGTCCGATGTCGTCATCGGCGTGGCGGCCAGCGGCTCAACGCCCTACACCGTCGCGGCGATCGAGCATGCCAGAACGCTCGGTGCGCTGACGATCGGGATTTCGAACAATGCGGGGACGCCGCTGATCGCACATGCGGAGCATCATGTGCTGGCCGATACGGGCAGCGAAGTTCTGGCGGGGTCGACCCGGATGAAGGCGGGCACCGCGCAAAAGGCGGTGCTGAACCTGTTGTCCACCGCACTGATGCTGCGCCTGGGGTTTGTCTATCGCGGGCGGATGGTGGCCATGCGCGTTTCCAACGCGAAACTCTTGCAACGCGGTCGCCGCATGATCCAGGAACTGGCCGGTGTGGAGGCAGAGGTCGCGATCCGTGCGCTCGACGTGGCAGACAACGATATAAGGCGTGGCGTCCTCGTCGCCATGGGGGTCTCCCTGGGCGAGGCCGACGCGCTGCTCGATGCGCATCATGGCAGCCTGCGCGAGGTGCTGCAGGCGTTGGATGCGCGGGAGGCGTGACGATGCGCGACATCGCCTGGACGCGGAGCGACGAAGCGACGCCCCTATATCTCCAACTCGCCCAGAGCCTGCGCGAGCATATCGACGGCGGGGGGATCGATCCGGGCAGCGCACTGCCCTCGGAACGGGAACTGAGCGAAATGGTGGGCCTGTCGCGCGTCACCGTTCGTAAGGGCATAAGGCAGTTGATTGACGAAGGCGTGCTGGTCAGCCGCCACGGGTCGGGCACCTTCGTCGCGCGGCGGATCGAAGCATCGGGCGCGAAGCTGAATAGCTTCACCGATGACACCAGGTCGCGAGGGCAGGATCCCGGCGTTGTATGGATCTACAAATCCTACGCGCTGCCTACCGAGGAGGAAGCTGCGGCGGTGGGGGTGGCCCCCAATGTCCGCGTCGCCCGGCTGGGGCGCGTCCGTCTGGTCGGCGACGAGCCGCTGGCGATCGAGCATGCCGTCATCCCTGCGATCTTCATGCCCGATCTCGATGCGCTGGGCGACTCCCTCTATCAGGCGTTGGAGGCCCATGGCTTTCGCCCGACATCCGGCACGCAGCGCGTCCGCGCCTCGCTCGCCACGCAAACTGAAGCTGGAATCCTGAATGTACGACACAATTCCGAGGTTTTGCGGATCGAGCGCTGCACCCGCATTCCTGATGGCCGCATCGTGGAATTCACCCGTTCGGTCTATCGTGGAGATCGATACGAATTCGTAACCGATTTGAACGTCGTCTGATCAGCCGGTGCCTTGCGAAACCCTGATGTGCCGTTCTGCCCCGGCAACTGTGATGCTGGGAATGACCATGATGTCTCACAGGTCGGCATCTTTGCGGCTATTCCGGATGACCCTGTTTGCGACAACTGGCGGGCAGACAGGAGGAATCTTGCCAAATGCGCTGGGAGGCGGTCATCTGGTAGCATCGGAGGACAAGCGATAGGGGCATTAGTTGCAGGATTCGGGCGATCCAACACCGCTGGCTGAAGGGCGAACCCGGTTGCGTCGCCTGAATATAAACCTGCTCTACGCGCTCGACGCGTTGCTCCATTCACCATCCTTGACCGCCGCGGCGCAGTCCATCGCGATCAGCCAGCCCGCGATGAGCGTCAAGCTGCGCCACTTGCGCGATCAATTCAAAGACGAGTTGGTCGTGTTCGGCGAGCGTCGTCAGTTGACGGCCTTGGGCGAGGCGCTGCGCCAACGGGTCGGTCGCTTGCTGCGCGAGGTCGATGACACGTTCCACTTGACGTTGGATTTCGATCCGGCAACAGCGCGGCGGACGATCACCATGACGGCACCCGAGGTCGTGGAACTGATGTTCTTCAGTCGCGTCGTGCCGCGACTCCGTGCTGTGGCACCGGGCATCGAACTGAAAATGACGCCTTTCGTTCATGGCTCCGTCCGGCGTCTGTTCGATGCGGGCGTGGATGTTGCCGTCGTTCCGCAGGCAATGGTCGACAAGGATCTGTGTGCCGCGCGCCTGATCGATCACGCGCCGAGTGCGCTGGTGCGTGCGTCGCATCCGCTGGCGGGCCGTCGCGTCGGCGAAAAGACCTATCTCGAAGCGTCTCATGCGGGCGTCCACGCGGACATGGAACGCGCCATATTCGGCGACTTTGCGAATGACAGTCCGCTTGCACGGCGTAACGTCGCGATACGGACGGGCCTCCATTCGATGTTGCCGGTGCTGGCGATCGGGTCCGATCTGATCGTCACGACAAGCAACTGGTTCGCACAGCATCAGGCCGCATTCCTGCCCGTCACCATTCTCGAACTGGATTTCCCTGTCGCGTCGACCGATCTCGTCGTCCAGTGGCAACCCTATCGCGACAGGGAGCCTGTCATTCGCTGGCTGGTCGCCGAGCTGGAACGCGCGGCGGCGGGGCTCGGCAAGCCGCTCGATCTGGAATTATAGGGGCATAACCAAATACGATTTGATGATGCCTGTGGTTGCGCGCAGTTTCTTCCCGACGAAGGACAGGATCGCACCGGGCAAGCCCCGTGACAATCGGCGGCCGACTTCGCGACTGCAGAGTGAACCGTCGATGGTCTTGGACGACGTCGACGATCGACCGTCCCGCCCTAGGGTGGGGCTCGCTGTCATCGCTGTAAAGCGTGGCGTGGCCGACGCTTCAAATGGGTGTCCGACAGGGCATGGGGACGTGTGGCCGCGACGCGGGGAAGGGGGGCTTTCATGCTGAGTCGTCGTGCGAAATTGCAAATTCGGGTTGCGGCCATCGCGATGGTGCCGATGATCGCCTGGGGGATGCCGGGGCCCGCCTCAGCGCAAGGCCAGCGCATCACGGTGCCGGCAATGCCGCTGGAGGACACCCTGGCGCGTATTCGTCAGCAGACGGGGGTGACGATCAACGCCGATCCCGATGCGGTGCGCGGGCTGAGCGCCCAGTCGGTGAAGGGCGCGCGCGACGCGATGGCGGCGGTCAGGCAGGCGACGCGGGGCCTGCGCCTTGCCGTCAGCCATGAGCGTGACGGCAGCATTCTGGTCGTCAATGACATCATCGTCATCGCGCATCGCGACGAAGCGGAAACCAATGTGACGGTGCGGGGGGCGACCAGTTCGACGCGAACCGGGGAAACCTTGCGCGATCAGCCGCGCAATGTTCAGGTCCTTTCCGCCAAACTCCTGGCCGAGCAGCAGGTGCAGAACCTGCCCGACGCGCTGCGCAACGCGGGTGGTGTGACCGTCAACGCCGCGACCGTTCAGGGCGGCGTCGGCTATACCGTGCGCGGTCTTTCGTCGGGCGGGGCGGTCAACGGTCTGCCGACGCCGTCCAACAGCAGCTTCGCGGCGGGCAGCACCCAGCCGATCGCCAATGTCGAGCGACTGGAAGTCCTGAAGGGGCCCGATGCCATCCTGCTCGGCGGGGACAGCCTGGGCGGGACGGTGAACATCGTCACGAAGAAACCGAGCGCCGACGAGCGGCTGTACGTATCGAGCGAGGTCGGCTCCTTCGGTTCGGTGCGCGGAACGGTCGATGCGAACCGGTCCATCTCCGGCGACGACAGCGTCAGCGCCCGTATCATCGCGACGGCGGCCACCGCAGACCATAATTTCGGCGGCTATCGCGGCAACGAGGATTATCTGTTCGCCCCTTCGATCCGCTACAAGAAGGGCGGGACCGACATCATCGCCAGCATCACGACCGGGAACCAGATTTTCGGCATGGTGCCATACACGCTATACGATACGACGACGAAGCGGCCCGTGCCGATCCGGGCCGGAGTGCCCCTGATCGGTGGGCAAAACCAGTATTCGCAGATCAAGAGCACCATCTACGATGCGCAGGTCAATCAGGCGGTCGGAAGCTGGCTGACGATCGTGGGCCACTGGCAGCATCAGAATACCGACCTGTTCATCAGCCAATATTCGCCATTCGTCGTGCTCGCCCCGAACCTGGTGCTCGTCAGCACGAGCGGCGTGAAGCAGCACGCCACCAACAACGCGGTCGACGGCTATGCCCGCATTGCGGTCAAGACCGGGCCGGTCGAGCACAAGCTGATCGCCGGCGCGATGGCGACGAATTTCAAGACGTCCGCAGACGATACCGGCTCGGGCGACATGTTCCCCTATGATTACGTCGCGGGCGATCCACCCCTGCCGCCCCTGCCAAGGGATTACTTCACGACGAGCACCGGCACCGGCAAGCAGACCTCCTATTATGCCCAGTATCTGGTGAAATATTGGAAGCTCGCCTTGCTCGCCAGTGTGCGCAAGACATCGTCCGACGCCATATCGAGCTTCCGGGATGGACCCACGGCTCGCTACACGTCCAATGGCGCCGTCACCCCCAGCTATGGCGCGGTGGTCGCGGTGACGGACAATCTATCGGTCTATGGCCAGCTCGCCTTCGGTTTCATCGCCAGCTTTCAGTACGACCGACGCCGGAACCTGTTGCCCGACACGCGGACGCGCAATGCCGAGACGGGGATCAAGCTCGATCTGCTCGACAAGCGCGTGTTGCTCAATGCGTCCTGGTTTCGATTGAGCCAGAGCAACTACAAGGTCCCCGATCCGCTCGATCGGCTCTATTACATCAATCTGCCCGCGCAACTGGCGGAGGGGGTCGATGTCAGCGTCTCGGGCGAACCCCTCAAAGGACTGATGGTCAGCGGCGCGTTCACCCGCACCCGATATTCCATGCTGACGCCCGGCAATGCGGACATCGGGAGCACGGTGGTGCTTCAGCCGCGCGACCAGTACAGCGCCTATGCCTCCTATCGCCACCGCGTGGGCGATGACGTGACGGCGGGTCTCGGCGCGGGCGTCTATGGGCGATCGAGTGCCGCCATCGACATGGCCGGGCAATATTGGGTGGGTCCGTCGGTACAGACCGATCTCAACGGCTTCCTTACGATCGGCAAGCTGGACCTGAACCTGGGCGTCCGCAACCTGTTCGACCGCCGGAATTACGGTCCGACGATCACCACAAGCTATGTCCCACTCGGCGAACCGCGCACATGGCGGCTGACCGTCGGTTATCGTTTCCGTTGATGAAGGCTGGCTGATCGATGTTGCCACAACCCGTTCCATCCGGTGAATCCCGTCGTGAAACGGGGCTCGCCCGGCCGCAACCGGCGGGCGAGCGGTGGCGGCATGCCTTTGGCCTGTTGCGCGATTACTGGACGTCGAAGGACTGGAAATTCGCGTGGAGCGCCTTGATCGTCCTGCTGGCATTCCAGTTCGCGGGCGCATGGCTCTTCGTGCTGATGAACCGTTGGCAACAGCGTTTCTTCGATGGCGTCGAGAATCGCGACGTTGCGGGCTTCGCCTCGCTGCTCACCGCGTTCATCGGCATCCTGGCGTTGCAGGTCGCCTTCGAGACCATCGAGCCCTATGTCCGCCGCATATTGTGCCTGCGCTGGCGCCTCCATCTGACCCGGACCTATCTGGACCGCTGGCTGGCGCGCAACCGCTATGCCGAAATCGAACGGCTGCGGATGATCGACAATCCTGACCAGCGCATCGCCGACGACGTGAAATTCGTCTCCGATCCCGAGGTCGGCACCTTGTCGATCCTGCTGAGCCTGGTCAGCGCGGTCGTGTCGGCCGCCTCTTCGATCATGATCCTGCTCGAAACCGCCGCACCGATCCGCTTCGCGCTGTTCGGTCGGCATGTGGCGATACCGGGTAGCACGGTGGTCTATGCGGCTCTGTATGTGATGGCGAGCAGCGTCGTCATGGTGCTGCTTGGCAAGCCGTACATCCGCGCGATGATGCGCTGGCAGCACCGCGAGGCGGATTTCCGGTCGAACCTGATCCATGTCCGCCGTAACGCCCCTCAGATCGGACTTGCCAATGCCATCGGAGCGGAGCGGCTCTCGCTTCGTACCGCCCTGCAGAACATCTATCTGACCTCGCGGTCCGTCATCCGGTCGCTGATCGGCCTCAACGCCGCCAACAGTCTGTACGATCGGATCGGATCCATCATCCCGCTGTTCATCCTCGTCCCGCGCTATTTCGCCGGGGCGATCAGTTTCGGTCAGGTCATGGGCGGCCGGGACGCCTTCCAGGCACTGGTGCCGCAACTGGGGTTTTTCGTGCACCTCTACCCCCGGATGGCGACGCAGATTTCGTACATCAACCGCTTGAAGGCCCTGGACGATGCGATCGACTACGAACGTCCGGCGGGCATCACGGCGACCGTCGGCACCTCGGCGGCGATCGCGGTGGAAACCGCTGGCCTCGTCATCCGCCGCCCGCATGGCGAGCCGCTGGTCGATGTCGGTGACTGGCAGGTGCGCGCGGGCGAACGCTGGGTGATCCGTGGGCCGTCGGGCGCGGGCAAGAGCACGTTGTTGCGCGCACTCGCCGGGCTGTGGCCCGATGGCGTGGGGCGGGTCGCATTGGCGGACCGGAGCACGGCCATGTTCGTGCCGCAGCGCCTCTATCTGCCGCTCGGCACGCTGAAGGCAGCGATCTGCTTTCCCGATGCGCCGGACGATCATGCCGATGCCGAGATTGCCGCGATGCTCGACACGGTCCATCTCTCGCATCTCGCCGATGACCTGCACGCCTTGCGCATGTGGTCCGAGGAACTGTCCCCTGGCGAGCAGCAGCGGATCGCGCTGATGCGGATCCTGCTCCAGAAGCCCGACCTGCTGATCCTGGACGAGGCGACGAGCGCGCTCGATCCGGCGAACACGCAGCATTTCCACGATCTGCTCGGCCAGCGCCTGACCGACGTCACGATCATCAGCGTCGTCCATGACGAGCGGCTCCACCGCTATCACGACCATGCGCTGATCATTGCCGACGGTCGCGCGGTGGCAGGACCTCTGGAGTCACGATCATGACCAGACTGCTGGCTGCGGATGTCGCGGACATGGAGGACATTGCCGGACAGGCGGTCGCCATCGCGCGGCGGATCGGGGCGGATCACGCCGTCGCCTCGGCGAGCGCCGGGGCGGGGGTGCGGGTGACGGCCCGCGCCGGCGCCACGGACACGGCACTGCGCGATGCGGGGCAGGGGCTCACCGTCACCGTCTATCGGGGGACGCGGGGCGGAACGGCAAGTACGGCGGCGCTCGACCGGCACGCGATCGCCGAGGCGGTGGACGAGGCCTATGCGATGGCGGCTTTGGTTGGCGAGGACCCTGACGCGCTGCCGCCTCTCCTGGCCGACATGGCCGTCGATACGCCGCTGCCGCCGCTCGATGCGCCGTCTGGAGTCGATATCGCCCGGCTGCGAACGATGGCGCTGGAGGGCGATGCGCTGATCCGCGCCGCGTCGGGGCCGGGCATGACGCTGGAAACCGTGTCGTCAGGTGTCTCGTCCAGCGAGGGCGTCCATGCGCTGGCGACTAGCGCGGGTTTCTGTCGCGGGCAGACATATTCCAACCATGGCCTGTGGCTGGTGGCGCTGACCCGCGATGCGGACGGTGCGGTCAATGACAGCGCCGACAGCTTCGATCGACGCTTCGACCGGCTGATCCCGACCCAGCTATTGGCCGAGCGCGCGGTGGCACGCGCGGCGGGCCAATTGGGAGCGCGCGCGGTGCCGGGGCAGAGGGCACCCGTGCTGTTCGAGCCGCGCGCCGCGATTGCGTTGATCGGCAGCCTGGTCAACGCTCTGTCCGGCAATCCGCAGCTACGCGGCGCGACCTTCTTGCCCGATGCGCTGGGCAAGGCCGCCGCAGCGCCCCATCTCGACATGTACGAGAACCCCTATGAGCCCTTCGGTCCGGCAAGCGGCGGCTTCGACCGCGAAGGGATTGCGGGTCGGTGCCGCACCATCATCGGGGGCGGAACGGTCGAGGGGCTGTTTCTCGGCACGCGGTCGGCGCGGCGGCTGGGCATGGCATCGACCGGCAATGCCGATGGCCCGTGGAACCTCGCACTGACCAGTCGGGCCGAGCGTGGATCCTTCGCGGACCTGTGCCGACGGATGGGGCGGGGGCTGATCGTGCGCCGACTGAACGGGGGCGCGGCCGATCCCGTGACCGGCAACTGGACCTATGCCGTCGCGGGCGCGTGGGTGGAGGACGGCTCGCCGGTCCACGCCGTCACCGACGTCACGGTCGGCGGCAATCTGCGTGACATGCTGATGGGCATCGTCGCGGTCGGCGACGATGTGGAGCGGCACGGTGCCTTTTCCACCGGATCCATCCTGATCGATGTCATGCAGATTGGAGGAGCGCCATGACCCCCGGCCCCGCGATAGATAGCGCCATGGCGCGCATTCTGGCGCCCGCCGGGCTGGACATGGGTGACCTGTCCCGCGCGCTGGGCCAGCTGGCGAGTGCGGGCACCGACCTCGCCGACCTGTTCTTCGAGACGAAACGCACGCGGACCTTCTGGCTGGAGGACGGCCGCGTCGCGGGCGGATCGTACCAGATCGGACAGGGGGTTGGCGCGCGCGCGGCGCGGGGCGGCCAGGTTGCCTTTGCCCATTCGGCGGACATGGGGGCGGAGGCGCTCGCGACCCTGGCGGCGGCGGTTCGGGCGCTAGACGGGGGGGAGGGTGGTGAGGTCGCGGTGCCGATAATCGGCACGCCGCAGGTTCACGATCTCTATCCGCCGATCACGCTGAACGCGCCGGGCAGCGCCGGCCCGTGGATCGCCTTGCTGGAGCGGATCGACATGGTCGCCCGCGCGGCGGACCCGCGGGTTTCCAGGGTGGATGCCTTTCTGCGGATCGTCGACCAGACCATCTTCGTCGCCGATCTCGACGGGCGTGTCGCGGGTGACGTTCGGCCGACGATGCAGTTGTTCGTTACCATCGTCGCGGAACAAGGAGGTCGCCGCGCGCAGGGGCAGGCGGGGCTGGGCGGACGTCATGGGGTGGAGGGTATGAGCGACGCCCGGATCGACGGGCTCGTCGCACAGGCGGTGGAGATGGCGTGTATCAATCTCGATGCCCGGCCGGCGCCGTCGGGCATGATGCCGGTCGTGCTCGGGCCCGGCTACCCCGGTGTCCTGTTCCATGAGGCGATCGGCCATGGTCTGGAGGGCGATCATCATCGCAAGAATCAGTCGGCCTTTACCGGGCGGATCGGCGAGCGGATCGCGGCGCCGGGCGTGACGGTGGTCGACGATGGCGGCCTGCCCGGTCTGATCGGCTCGCTTGGCGTCGATGACGAAGGTTCGGTGGCGATGCGCACGACGTTGATCGAGGATGGCGTGCTGACGGGGTTGATGCAGGATCGACTCAACGCCGGGCTGATGAACGTCCGGCCGAGCGGAAACGGGCGTCGGCAGTCTTATGCCCATCTGCCGATGCCGCGCATGACCAACACCTTCCTGCTCGCCGGGCGCCACGCGCCCGACGACGTGATCGCCTCGGTCAAGAACGGCATCTACGCCACCGCCTTTGGGGGAGGGCAGGTCGATATCGTCAGCGGCCGGTTCAACTTCACCACGACGCAGGCCTGGCTCATCGAGAATGGCCGGATCACCGCCCCGGTCGAGGGCGCGACGCTGATCGGGGTGGGGCATGAGGCCTTGAAGCAGATTTCGATGGTCGGCCACGACCTTGCGCTCGACGATGGGGTCGCCAGTTGCAGCAAGGACGGCCAGCATCTCGACGTTGGTGTCGGCCAGCCGACGATCCGGATCGATGCGATGATGGTCGGCGGCGCGTCGTGATCATCGCGCTCGACACCCAGCCAGAAATTCCCAGGAAAGCGAGATGCCTAACGTGACCACGATTCTTCCCGGCCATGAAAATCGTCCGGAAACGGCCGACCCCGTCTCGAGTGAGGCGCTGCAACTTTTGGTCTTCAGCGCGACCTGGTGCGGGCCGTGCAGGGCCATGGCGCCGGCCATCGACGACATCGCCCAGGATTATGCGGGTGATCTCGTCGTGGTAAAGATCGATATCGAAACATCGCCGGACCTCGCAAAAGAATTCGATGTGCGCGGGGTGCCCACGGTGATCACGCACCGCGGGGGCGCGATCATCGACCGCCATGTCGGTGGCATGACACGGACACGGCTTGCGCTCATGATCGAGGACGCGTTGAAGCGCGGAGACGCTGCGGAATGAACGGCATGACGACCATGCCCGCGATGGTGACGCTCCGCCACGCATTGGGGATGGATGAGCCCGATCCCGTCACAGCCGGGGCCGATGATGCGACGCGGCTGGCCTGCTGGATGCTGAACGCCATCCGGCCATGGCCCGAGGCGGCACGGAACGTCATGCAGGCTCTGCTCATGGCGCATCGGGAAGGTCGGATCGGTTCCGCCGAATGGCGAAATCTGCGCAGCGCCGCCGTCGCGCTGAGCGATGACCGCGATGCCGAGGTTCGGGCTTTTGGCCATGTCGCGGAAGCCGCGGCCTGGCCTCTCGCGACCGCGCGGGCGGGGCTGGTCGAAATGATGCAGGCGATCTGCCAGCTCCGCGCCCAGCAGATGGCGAGGGCGACCGGGTGGACGGAGGAGGACGAGCAGGCCGCCCATGTCATCCTGGCGGAGATCGAAGCGGGCGACGGGAGGATGCAACCCCGGCGTGAGGACATCCCCGCTCTTTTCATGGCTGCAAACCCGGCTCTGGAGAAAAGATTCTGCGTGAACCTGACGGCCGCGAATGCCGCCTTTGGCGCTTTTAAAGCGGAGGTCGCGGCTTGGATCGCGGGCGCAGCCCGGTAACGGATTGGCGGCGTAGGTCGGGCAGCACGCGCCCGGTGTGGTAGACCGGGTGTGCCCAGGAAATAGCCCCAAACCTTCGTCTTGAGGTGGATTCCGTTCGGCCAAAACGGGCTCCATGCCGCTTCTGACGTTTGCCATAGTACCACATGAACGCAAAAGGGCTTTTACCCCGCTAAAACGGGCTCATAGCCGATCGGCAGGTCATGGCGGCGTCAAAAAAGGCGCATAGGGAATGGCCTTTTCGCTTGGCGGAGCGACGAACGGGGAAGCAAGGGAATGAGATCCATCATTGCGGCTGGGCTGGTCATGATCGCGACGCCCGCATTTGGGCGCGATGCTCCTGCCGATCTGGTCGATCCGTTCGTCGGGACGCTGGCCGATTTCGGGCAGTTGACGCCTGCTGCGGTAGCACCATTCGGTATGGTGCAACTGGGGCCCGATACCGATCCTGCCAACCATGCGGGTTATGATTTCGCGGCGGATCGGCTGCACGGCTTTTCGTTGACTCGCGGCGTCGGGGTGGGTTGCGGTGGCGGGGGTGGCGACCTGCTCGTATCGTTACGGCCTGCGGGCGAAAGCGGCCCGGCGGTCATGGACAAGCGCAGCGAGCGCGCGAGTGCGGGCTTCTACCAGGTCGCGTCCGACGATGGGGTCACGGCACAGGCCACCGCGACCCGGGGGGCGGGGCTGTTGCGCTTTCGGGTGCACCGGCCGGGACGGGTCGTGCTGCGGATCGATGCGGGGCACAGCTATGCCAAGCGGGCCTCCGCCGCATGGCGAACGGCGGACAGCGACGATCTGCGCGCCGAGATGGTGGCGGGGACGGTGTGCGACAAAGGGCTCTATCGTCTCTTTTCGTCCAGCCATGTGACATTGAACGGTCGCCCGCTTCACCGCACGCTGACCGTGAAGGAGGGGCTTGCGACCCTGGACCTCGATGTGCGGCGCGGCGACGTCGTGGAACTGGCGACGGGCTTGTCGAGTGTCGACGTCGAGGGCGCCGCGCTCGTTCGCAAGCGGGAGCTGGGAAATCGCCGGTTCGACGCAGTCGCCGCCGAAACGCGCGCGGCCTGGAACAATGTGCTCGGGCGGGTAAGGCCGGAAGGGGCTCGTGCCGAACGCGCGCTGTTCTACACCTCGCTGTTCCGGGTCTTCCAGACCCCGGTCGCGATCGACGATCCCGATCGTCGCCATCGGGAGAATGACGGCACGATCGCCCGGTCGACCGTCGGCCAGACCCGCTATGCCAGCTGGTCTCTATGGGACAATTACCGGACCCAGCTACCCCTGCTTGCCCTGCTGCAACCCGAACGCAGCCAGGATATCGCCCGGTCGCTCGCCGATCTGTATAGGCGCGGCAAGGTGCAATGGGCGACGATGAACGAGCCGTTCCTGACGGTTCGCACCGAACATGCCGGGATCGCGCTGCTCGACATGCGGCGCAAAGGCATCGCCGGGTTCGACGCCAGGGCGGCCCTTGCGGGCATGGTGGCCGACAGCGCCACGCTCCAGCGCGAAACCCCCGACCAGCAGATCGAGGCCGCCTATGACGACTGGGCGACCGCGCAGCTGGCGCAAGACCTGGGGGACGAGGCGACGGCGCGCCGTTTCTCGGCGCAGGCCTATGGCTATCGCCCGATGTGGCGCTCGGTCTTTCAGACGCCGGGCGCGGACGGCGATACCGTCAAGGCGAGGGGCCTGTATCAGGGGACGTTGTGGCAATATCGCTGGGCACCGGTCTTTGATCTCGACTGGATGGTGGCGACGGTCGGCCGGTCCGAGTGGCTGGCGCAACTGCACCGCTTTTTCGACGCGGGCCTGTTCAACATGACCAATGAGCCGGACATTCAGGTCCCCTGGCTGTTCGCGGCGGCGGGGCAGCCCCAGGCGACCGCCGATCTGGTCCGCACGATCCTGACGCAGCCAATGGCGCATCCCTATACCAATGCGGGCAAGCTGCCGCAGCCCTTTGTCGGCCGCAGCTTTGCGCTGGCGCCGCAGGGATTTGCCGACGGGATGGACGACGATGCCGGGGCAATGACCGCCTGGTATGTCTTCGCCTCGCTGGGGCTTTATCCGTTGGTGCCGGGCGAGCCCTGGTATGTGGTTACGGTGCCGGCATTTGTGCGCACGAGCATCGATCTGGGGCAGGGGCGACGGATGACGGTGCGGCGGATCGGCCCCCGCGATGGCGTGGTCGTCCGCGCGGACTGGAACGGACGGGCGCTGGCGGACTGGCGGGTCGGGCATCATGCGTTGCTGGAAGGGGGCATTTTGACCGTCACGACGCGGCCGCGTTGATCCAGGTTGATGCATTTCCCTCAAAAGCTTCACAAATCTGTCGTGATCAACGGGCATCGGAGCCGCCAATTCATCCGAAACGGGGGAAATCATGACCTTTGCCAAAGCCGCGCTGCTGCGCGCGACCGCCCTGAGCGCGGCCCTTCTCGTCACGCCGCAACTGGCGAGCGCGCAGACGGCCAACGAGACGGCGACGACCGATGCCGCGCAGGCGGACATGGCGGCGCAGTCGGCGACCGGCGAAGAGGTGATCGTCACGGGTTCGGCGCGGCGGCAGCGGCGCTTCGACGTGTCCTATGCCGTCAACTCGCTGGGGCAGGACGATGTAAAGCGGCTTGCCCCGCTGAACTTCGCCGATCTGCTCGGCAAGCTGCCCGGTATCCAGGTCGAGGCGACGGGCGGCGAGGTGCAGAACGTCACGCGCATTCGCGGCATTCCGACCGATGACGGCTATGCCGTGTTCCAGCAGGACGGCCTGCCACTGTTCCACGACATCAACGGCAATTTCTTCCGCGGCGACAGCCTCAACCGCTATGACCTGATGACTGAGCGGGTGGAGGTGGTGCGCGGTGGCCCGGCACCGATCTTCGCCAGCCAGGCGGCGGCGATCGTCAACTCGATCACGGCGACGGGCACCGACACGACGCGCGGCAAGGTCCAGGTGACGGTGGGCACCACCGACCTGTATCGCCTGGACGCGATGCAGGCCGGGCCGCTGGGCGAGCGGACCTATTATGCGATCGGCGGCTATCTGCGGCAGGACGGGGGGCAGCGCGACAATGGCTTTCCCAATGATCGCGGCGGCCAGATCCGGGCCAATATCAAGCGCGACCTCGACAATGGCACGCTCAAGATCAGCGTCAACTATCTGAACGACCATAACAGCTTCTACCTGCCGATCCCGATCGCCGATCCGCGCAATCCGTCGGTGTCGCTCAATCCCTATATCGATTTCTTCCACGGCACGCTGAACTCGCCCGCCTTTCGCGGGGTGACGCTGAAGTACCGCGACTCTGCCGGGGTCGTGCGCAGCGAGACGCGGGATCTGGCCGATGGCCGTCACATGGAATATGGCAATATCGGCCTGCAATATGACGCCGAATTCGGCGGCTGGCAGGTCTCGGCCAAGACCGGCTACACGCAGGGCAAGCTGCGCTTCGACGCGCTCTATTCGACCTCCAATCCGGTCGACGCCAACAGCTTTGCCAATGGTTTCCAGAGTGCGGCGACCGCCGCGTTCGGGCCCGTCGCGCGGCTGGGCTATGCGCTGTCGGGGACCAATGGCGCGACGGCCTATGACCCTTATGCCGCGTCGGGCCTGGTCGTGCAGGGCCAGTATCGCGGCGTCGATTCCAGCTTCTATTCGGGGCAGGGCGATGTCAGTGTCACGCGCAAGTTCGAGACGGGCTTCGGCACGCATGACGTGCGGCTGGGCGGCTATGCCTCGGCCTATGGGCTGACCAACAAGGCGGTCTATCAGGATTATCTGATGGAGGTGCGCGGCCAGCCCCGGACGCTGGACCTCGTCGCCTATTCGGCGAGCGGGGCGGTGCTGGGCTCGGTGACCGACAAGGGCGTACTGCGTTACGGCACGACGCTGAACCAGGGCGATGTCGATTCCACCGTCTATGCGCTCTATGCCAACGACACCTGGGAAGTGACGCCCGGCCTGCGCATCGATGGCGGCATTCGCCATGAATGGTACAATATCAGCGGCTATGGCCTGACATCGACCTCGGTCAATCTGGGCGATCCCGCCACGCTCGCCGACAACAGTGTCCGCAGCTTCGATGGCGGACGCCAGACACGCAAGGACAGCCCGGTCGCGACCAACTGGACGATCGGCATCAACTACGACGTCAGCACCCATTTCGGCGGCTATGTGCGTGCCTCGCATCTGGAGGTGCCGCCGCAGTCCGCCAGCTATTACAATATCAACCCCGTGCTGGTGAAGACGCAGGCCGACCAATATGAGGCCGGGCTAAAGGCATCCTTCGGACGCAACTACCTCTATATGACGGGCTTCTATACGAAGTTCGATCCGTTCAACGCCTCGTTCGTGGCGTTCAACCCTACGACCGGCCGCAACGACCAGTCGGTGCCCTTTATCGGCCAGGCCGAGGTCAAGGGCGTCGAGGTCGACGGCACGCTGGCCCCGGTGCCTTGGTTCTTCGTCTCCGGATCGTTCACCTATCAGGAGCCCAAGTACAAGAACTTGCAGAACAGCTCGGGTGCCGATCCTTCGGCCGTCAACGGCAAGCAGATCATCCGCGAGCCCAAGGTGTTCGGCAATATCCGTCCGACCTTCGCCTTTGACGCAGGCGGCGATCAGGTGGAGGTCTATGGCCGCTACGAGTTCGTCGGACGTCGTTATGTCGACCTGTTCAACAATACCGGCCTGCCCGCCTATAACACCTTCGGGCTTGGCGCGACGCTGACCCATGGCGGGTTCCAGTTCCAGGTCGTCGGGGACAATATCTTCAACAACAAGGGGCTGACCGAGGGCAATCCGCGCACCGACCAGCTCGACGGACAGACTTCGCGCGATGCGATCTATGGCCGCCCGATCTTCGGGCGCAGCGTCCGCTTCGTCGTCAGCAAGGCCTGGTGAGGCCCATGGGACGGCTGATGGCGGCGGCGGCGCTGGCGATCTCGATCGCCCAGCCGCTGCCCGCCGCCGTGCCAGCGGTACGGGATACCCAGCTGGCGGCGATGGCGGAGCGGCTGTTTCCGGCGCTGCACGGGCCGCTGGCGGGGGAGGCGCGGGATCGGCGCGTCGCGGCCTGCGCGGGAGCGCCTGATTGCGTCGTCGCGGCCGCGATCCTGCGTGACGAGGAGCGGGAGGCCCTGGCCGCACGCTCCCCGGATCATGGGGATGACGTGCGGCGGCAGGTCGATGGGCTGAACGACATATTGCGCGTGTATGGCATCGGCAAACTGCCGCGCTATCCGCTGATCGACGGGTCCGACGCGCCGTTCGGGAGCGAGGCCTTTGCGGCCAAGGTGGCCGATGCGGTCGTCATGGCCGGGGCGCAGCGCGGCGATCCGGCGGTCGGCGGCGACATCAGCCTGTCGCTGGCGCTCGCCCTGCTCGATGCCAATGACAAGAATGCCGCCGTCGCCTTCGAGCCTCTGGATCAGCGGTACAATGCCGCCGCCATCCGGCGGGCGCGGACCATGGCGTGGGGCCGCTATCGCTATACCGCGATCCTGGTCCTCGGGGTCGGGCCGGATGATCTGGAAACGCCGCTCAGCGCCAAGGGCAAGGTCAATGTACGCGTCGCCGCCGAGCAATTTGCCAAGGGCGCAGCGCCGTTTCTGATCGTCAGCGGCAGTGCCGTGCATCCACGCGACACGCCGCATGTCGAGGCGTTGGAGATGCGGCGCGCCCTGATCGAACGCTATGGCATTCCGGCGGACGCGATCGTGGTCGAACCCTATGCGCGGCATACCACGACCAATGTCCGCAACGCCACGCGCCGCTTGATCGCGATGGGCGCGCCGCTCGACCGGGACATGCTCGTGGTCAGCAACGCCTCCCATATCGATGCGGTCGCCAGCCCGGCCTTTGTCGAGCGCAACCGCCGCGAACTCGGCTATCAGCCTGCCACCGCCAATGGGCGTATCGCCCCCACCGCGATCGCCATGAAGCCTTCCCGTGAGGCGCTGCGCGTCGATCCCGCGGACCCGCTCGATCCCTGAACGGGCATGCCCAACAATGCGGCTCCGTCGATAGAGACACGCAGGCCGAATGCCAGATTTTACGAGCAGGCGGCCGAATTCGGTCTGCGTCAACGGGGTATCGCGAAGATGGATAGCAACACCAAGCCGGGCAGGGTGACGATCCTCGATGTTGCGGCCGCGCCGGGGGCAGACGATGACGATCGGTGTCATCGTGCCCAGGCTGACCGACACGGTCATGGCGATGCTGTACGAAGCCATTGCCCGGGCATGCGGGCGAACCGGTCGTATCGCGCTGGTCGCGACGACCGACGAGCAGGTCGAGGGCGAATTGCGGGCCGCCGAGTCCCTGTTGCAGCGTGGCGTGGATGGGCTGATCCTGGCCACCGCACGCGACGATGACGATCTTCCCGACATTCTGGCCAAACGTGGCGTGCCGTTCGTGCTGGCGCTTCGGACCGATGGCAAGAGCCTGTCCTCCATCGGCGACGACCGGCTGGGCGGCTATCTGGCGACACGGCATCTCTTCGATCTGGGCCATCGGCGGATCGGTATCATTGCGGGGCCGGGCTATGCCTCCAGTGCCAGGGGGCGGCAGGAGGGATATCTTCGGGCGCTTGGCGAACAGGGCATCGGACCCGACCCCGATCTCATCGTCGACTCGACGTTCAGCATCGATGCCGGCACCGATGCGGCACTGACCTTGATGCGCCTGTCGTCGCCACCCACGGCGATCTTCGCGGTCAACGACAATACGGCGATGGGGGCCATTTCGGCGCTGCTCAATCTGGGGCTCAGGGTGCCCGAGGACGTATCGCTGGTTGGATATAATGACATTCCCATCCTGGGCTGCCTTCCCACGCCGCTCACGACGCTCCGCGTGTCCTTCGATCAGATCGCCATGACCGCGCTGGACCTGCTCATCTCGGGCCGCAGTCGGCCATGCGAGCCGATCCAGATGGCAGCGCCAACCCTTATTCCGCGACGCTCGACGATGGCCAATGCGGGGAAGGAGCGTCCGGCGTCGTAGCGATATGCGTGCCGCCACCCATCACGCTCTGACTTCGCCCGTACCATGAATGCGCGCGTGACGCGGTACTTTCTGCCGAATCCCGTGTATCACAGGGTGATAACGATGGTTCGATAGGAGCGGATGCCCATATGCATGGGGTGCGAAAGGGCACGAACGCGAGCGGAATGCGGCGGTATAACGAGCGGCTGATCCTGTCGGCGATCCGGCGATTAAACGGTGCATCCAAGGCCGAACTGGCGCGGGTGACGGGACTGTCACCCCAGGCCGTGGTCCGCATCATCGACGAACTCGACAGCGACGGATTGCTGTTCCAGGCCGAGAAGCGCACGGGCGGCATGGGGCAGCCCGCCACGGTCTATCGTATCAACGGGGCGCGCGGATACACGGTCGGCGTGGAAATCGGCCGGAACGCCATGACGCTGGTCTTGCTCGACTTCGACGGGCAGCAAAAGGCGGTGCATTGCGATGCCAGCGCCTTTCCGACCATCGACCTGGTCGTGGAACGGATCGACCGGTTCCTGCACGAGCAACTGCCGGCGTCGCTGCGCGATCCCAGCACCTTTCTGGGCATTGGCATAGCGATGCCGTGGTTCCTGGGTGAATGGCGCGACGAGCTCGGTATTTCCGAGGATCAGGCCGAGGAGTGGCGGCGCGGCGATGTCGCCAGCCGCCTCCGCGCCGGACTGCACTGGCCGACCTTTTTCGACAATGACGGCAATGCGGCGGCGCTGGCGCATCTGTTGTGCGGGGCGGGGGCCGACCTCCAGAGTTATCTTCTGATCAACCTCGGCACCTTTGTCGGCGGGGGACTGGTCCTTGGCGGGCAGGTGGTGCAGGGGCGGCATGGCAATGCCGGGGCGCTGGCGTCGATGCCCGTCATGGCCGATGGTCGGCGCGATTCGCTGATCCATCATGCCTCGCTCTACGATCGGGATCTCGCGGCGACACCGGCCGAACTGGAGGGCTGGCGACGGCGCTGTACCGAAGCATTGGCCTTCGCGATCTCGGGCGCGAATAGCCTGCTCGATCTCGAAGCGTTCATCCTCGACGGATCGCTGGCAGCGGAGGAAATGGCCGACATCGCGGCGGCGGTGGAACGGCAGCTGGCCGAACATGCCCCGCCCGATTTCTTCGCGCCCGAACTGCGCATCGGCACGTTGGGGCGGCAGGCCGCGGCGATCGGCGCAGGACTGTTGCCGCTGCACGCACAGTATTCGCCCGATCTCAGCAGCTTGTTCAAGCGCAGCTAGTCGGCTTTCGTGAAAGCACCACCTCCCGAGGAGTGCCTGGTATCGCTAACGGCAAACGATTGCTAGGCAAGCCCCTGAAAAGCCGCAAAATTTGTCCTTGACCAACTAAATCACACTAGTAGATTTAATGGCATCGACCGCAAGAGCGGCAGGTGATGGGAGGATGACGATGGCGACCGTATCTCGGCGTACAAGGCGGGCGAGCTGCTCGTGGTAACCGAACCGCTGCTGCTGGGCGGGATCGAGGCCGGGGGTACCAAGTTCCTGTGCGCCGTCGCCGATCGTGATGGGACGATCCTCGCCGAAACCCGGATCGCGACCACGACCCCGGCCGAGACGCTGGGCACCGCCAGCGCCTTCTTCCGCGAGGCACAGCGCGTCCATGGCGATCTGTCGGCCCTTTCGGTCGGCAGCTTCGGGCCGCTCTCGCTCAATCCGCTGTCGGCCGATTACGGCAACATCACCTCGACCCCGAAACCCGGTTGGGAAAATGTCGACCTGCTCGGCCATCTGCGCCGGATGACGGACGCGCCGATGACGCTCGACACCGACGTCAACTGCGCGGCGGTGGGCGAGCGGCTGTTCGGCAGCGGACAGGGGCTGGACAGCTTCTGCTATGTCACGATCGGCACGGGGATCGGCGTCGGCTTGCTGATCGGTGGCGCGCCGCATGGCGGGGCGAACCACCCGGAGGCCGGGCATATCATGGTGCCGCGCGCGCCCGGCGATGACGCGTTCGAGGGCATTTGCCCGTTTCATGGCGATTGCCTGGAGGGATTGGCCTCTGGTCCGGCGATGCGCGCGCGCTGGGGCGTGCCGGCCGAACGCCTGCCCGCCGACCATCCGGCATGGGATATGGAGGCGGACTATATTGCCGCGCTGTGCGCCACGCTCACCTATGTCGTTCGCCCGGACCGGATCATCGTCGGCGGCGGGGTGATGCAGCCGCAAATGTACCCGAGGGTGCGATCCGCGCTGGTCGCAAAGCTCGCGGGCTATGATGCCAGCATGCGGGCGATCGATATGGACCAATATGTCGCCGCGCCGACCGCCGGGGCCTCCGCCGGGCTGACCGGCGCGCTGGCGCTCGCCTATCGCACCGCGACACGCCAATGGCCGATGCACTGGCGCATGGCCGAACCCTTTCACGCGAACAAGGAGACGGTCGATGCATAGCATCACCACGCCGGACGGTCGGCAGGATGTGGACGATGCACGGGCGACGATCGCGATCGTGCTGAGCGCGGCCGGCGCGGCGCTGGGCGGGTTGCTGTTCGGATTTGATACCGCCGTCATTTCCGGGGCCACGCAGGCGTTGCAGGAACGCTTTGCGCTCACCGACGCATCGCTGGGGTTCACCGTCGCCTCCGCGCTGATCGGAACGGTCATCGGATCGCTGGTCACCGGCGCGCCCGCCGACCGATATGGGCGAAAGGCGATCATGCTGTCGGTCGCCATCGCCTATGTCGTTTCCTCGCTCGGCGCCGGGCTTGCGCAGAGCTGGCCGATGCTGATCGCGTTCCGGTTTCTGGGCGGCCTCGCGATCGGCGCGGCATCGGTGGTGACGCCGATCTATATCGCCGAAGTGTCGCCCGCGAAGTTCCGTGGGCGGCTGGTGGCGATGAACCAGCTCAACATCGTGCTGGGCATCCTGATCGCGTTCCTGAGCAACTATCTGATCGCGCAGGCGCTGCCGCCCGAAGCGGCGTGGCGGTGGATGTTCGGCATCGTCGCGGTGCCATCTGCGCTGTTCCTTGCCGTGACCTTCCTGCTGCCCGAAAGCCCGCGCTGGCTGGCGGTGCATGGACAACAGGCGAAGTCGGTGCAGGTCATGGCGCGCCTTGGCTTCCTGGACCCTGCGGCCGAACTGACGCGGATCGAGGCCGCGGAACGCCGCGATGCGGGGCAGGGCGATGCCCGGCTGTTCCAGAGCGCGTACAGCTTCCCGGTCGCCTGCGCCATCGCCATCGCGCTGTTCAACCAGCTGTCGGGCATCAACGCGCTGCTCTATTACGCGCCGCGCATCTTCGAACTGGCGGGGGCGGGGGCCGACAGCGCGCTGCTCCAGTCGATCGCGGTCGGGGGCACCAACCTGCTCTTCACCGTCGCCGCGCTGTTCTTCATCGATCGGTTCGGGCGCAAGCCGCTGCTGATCGTCGGGTCGGTCGTATGCGCTGCCGCGCTGCTGCTGGTCGGTTGGCAGCTCGAACGCAGCGTCCCGAACGGTACGCTGATCCTGGGCGGCCTGCTCGCCTTCATCGCTGCCTTCGCGATCAGCCAGGGGGCGGTGATCTGGGTGTTTATCTCCGAAGTCTTCCCCAGCGCGGTGCGCGGCAAGGGACAGGCGCTGGGGTCCACCACCCACTGGGTCGCGGCGGCGGCGATCACCTGGCTTTTCCCGATCGTGGCGAGCGCGGTCGGCGGCTGGGTCTTCGCATTCTTCGGCGCGATGATGCTGCTGCAACTGCTCTGGACGCTGCGCGTGATGCCGGAGACCAACGGCGTCGCACTCGAAGACATGAACCTGAAGGGGCAGGCGGCATGAAGACCATCGCCCTCCTCGCGATGACCGGGATCGCGCTGGCCTCCGCCGCGTCGGTACAACGTCCCGATCCGCGCCCGACCTATCATTTCGCGCCGCAGCGCAACTGGATGAACGACCCCAACGGCCTCGTCTATTATGACGGCGAGTATCACCTGTTCTTCCAGTATAATCCGTATGGCGACCGCTGGGGCCATATGAGTTGGGGCCATGCGGTCAGCCGCGATCTGGTCCATTGGCAGGAACTGCCGATCGCCATCCCGGAAACCGCCGATGTCATGGCCTTTTCGGGCAGCGCGGTGGTCGACTGGAACAACACGACCGGCTTCGGCAGGGACGGCAAGCCGCCGCTGGTCGCCATCTATACCGGGCATAATCCCAAGGCGAAGCTGCAATCGCAATATGTCGCCTATAGCAATGATCGCGGCCGGACCTGGACCGTGCATGGCGAGGTGCTGAGCGTCGGATCGCCCGAGTTCCGCGATCCCAAGGTGTTCTGGCATGCCCCCACGAAGCGTTGGGTGATGGTGGCGGTGATGGCTTTGGAGAACCGCGCGGTCCTGTTCACCTCGCCCGACCTCAAGCAATGGACCTTTGCCAGCAGCTTCGGGCCCGCCGGCGGGCGGGGCAAGAACTGGGAATGCCCCGATCTGTTCGAACTGCCGGTCGAAGGCGGCGCGCCGGGCGAGAAGCGCTGGGTGCTGGGCATCAATCTCGGCGACAATGCGGTCGGCGGCGGTTCGGGCGGGCAATATTTCGTCGGCGATTTCGACGGCAAGCGCTTCACCCCGGTGCCGGGCTGGCCCGGCGAAGCGCAGTGGATGGACTATGGGGCGGACTTTTACGCCGCCGTGTCGTGGAACGACCTGCCCAAGGATGACCCGCGCCGCATCTGGATTGGCTGGGCGAATGACTGGCGCTATGCCGAGGCCATACCGACCTGGCCCGCCCGCGGCCTGATGACCGTCCCGCGCGAGGTGACGCTGAAGAAGACCCCCGCCGGTTATCGCATTGCCCAGGCGCCGGTGCGCGAGGTGGCGAGCCTGCGCGGCGAGCGACAGGATTTCGCCGCCACGCTCGGCGAAACGCCGGTCGATCTGCCGATCGCGGGCGGCTCGGCCGAGCTGATGCTCGATCTCGACACCGGCACGGCGGAGCAGGTGACGATCGTCCTGACCGACGAACAGGGTTACCAGACGCTGATCGGCGTCAACCCGACCGTGGACGAGGTGTTCGTCGACCGCACCCGCTCGGGCCCGCATTTCCATGACGGGTTCGCCACCCGCCATATCGCGCCGGTCGACCTGAAGGGAAAGCGGGTGCGGCTGCGCGTGCTGGCCGATCAGTCGATCCTGGAGGTGTTCGTCGGCGACGGCACGCGCACCATTACCGACCGCTTCTTTCGCGGTGGCGGCCCGCTTCGCTGGAGCGCGAGCGCAAGGGGCGGATCGGCGCGGCTGACGATGCAGGCGTGGCCGATGACCGGGGGCTCGCGCTGACATGAACGGCTTCGTCATGACGGTGGAAGCGATCGCGCCGGGCTGACGCCCACCCCGTCGATCTTTTGAAAATCAAAAAAAACATAACGGAAATCTGGGAGGATTTATGCCGAAAACCTTGCTCGCCCTGCTGACATCCAGTGCGCTGGTGCCGCTTGCTGCCAGTCCCGCCGCCGCACAGGACAGGAGCGCTGAGGCGCAGGCCGATGCCGCGCCCGAAAACGATGCCAGCGCCGATATCGTCGTCACCGGCTATCGCGCCGCGCTAGGATCGGCGCAGGAGATCAAGCGCAACTCCGCATCGATCGTCGATGCGATCGTGTCGAACGACATCGGTAAGCTGCCCGACAACAATGCCGCCGAAGCGATTGCGCGCGTCACCGGCGTCACCGTCCAGCGCTATAACGACGAAGCCGGGGTGATCCTGGTGCGCGGCCTGCCCGATGTCGCGACCACCTTCAACGGCCGCGAATTCTTCTCGGCTGAGGACCGGGTGCTGCACCTTCAGGATTTCCCGGCGGGCGTCGCGGCGGGGATCGAGGTCTATAAGTCGGGCACGTCGGACCTGATCGAGCCGGGGCTTGCGGGCCTCGTCAATCTGCGGTCGCGCCGTCCGTTCGACGTCAAGGATACCGAGATCGCGGGCGAATTGCGCGCGTCCTATAACGATCAGGCACGGGCGTTCGACCCGGCGGGCAATCTGCTGCTGACCAAGCGCTGGGACACGCCGATCGGGGAGGTCGGCGCGCTGATCAACGTCAGCTATGTCCGCACCACCTATCGCAACGCCGATCGCTATGCCGATTCCGCGATCATCTCGCCGCGCGGCTTCGGGGCAAACGACGCCGCCGACGACCTGACCGTGACCACGCCGGGCGTGGGCATGGATTTTCGCTTTCCCGCCAATGCCGGCAATTTCTACGAAAAGGGCGTGCGCCACCGCCCGGCGGTCAACGGCACGATCCAGTGGCGTCCGACTCCCGATCTCGAAGTCTTCGCCGAGGGGTTGTGGCAGGCCTATCGCGGCCAGGTGCTGCGGGATGCGTTCAACGTCAATTTCGAACGCCGCGATGCGAATGGCGTCGCCCCGACGTTGAGCAATGTCGTGCTGGTACCCGGCGAGCCGGACAAGGCGGCCAGCTTCACCAAGACCGGCGGTTACGTCCCCGAATTCTATCGTTCCACCCAGAATGACCGCACCGATACGTGGCAGGCGGCGGCGGGTTTCAAATGGACCACCGGCCGCGCGACGCTGTCGGGCGACTTCGCCTATACCAACAGCAAATATCAGGCGTCGGAATATAGCCTCGACGCCCAGCTCGCCAGCGCGCCCACCATCAATGTCGATTGGGACGCGCGCGGATCGGCGGTGTTCGATCTGGGCGGCTATGCCATCGACAATCCGGCCAATAGCCGTTGGCGCGGCTATTATCAGCGCGACCTGGTGACCAAGGGCGATGGCGTCCAGGGGCGCATCGACCTGGATCTCGAAACCGACTGGGGCTGGCTGCCGCGGCTGCAATTCGGTTTCCGCGCCAGCGATCGCAACGCCTATTCGCAGAACAACAATCGCTATGCCTATACCGCCGGGCTGAACATCCCGCTCGACAGCCTGCCGACGGGGGCGCTCGGGCTGATCACCGACGGGTTTCGCGACGATCCGCAACGCTTCAAGAACTGGCTCGCCCCCAGTCGCGATGCGATCCGCGACAATGGCGAGGCCCTGCGCCTGCTGGCGCTGCAATCGGTCCAGCGCGCGACCCTATTATTCCCCTCGGACAATGGCATTCGCGAAGCGGTGACCAAGTTCGCGACCGCAGAGATCCCGTTCGATCCGCTGGGCGGCTTCACCGCCAGCGAGGCAAGCTATGCGGCCTATGGCCAGGGGAAGTTCGATTTTGACCTGGGCGGGGTGCGGATCGACGGCACGGTCGGCGCGCGCATCGTCAACACCGACGGCACCTATCGCGGGTTCAGCCGGGTGCAGGCCGCCGACGGCACGGTCGGTATCGTCTCCAGCACCACGCGCCAGAATTACGTCGATGTGCTGCCCTCCGCGATCGCGCGGATCCGCTTCTCGAACGAATGGCAGATACGGCTGGGCTATACCCAGACGCGGACCCGGCCGGGTTTCGGGCAGCTCAATCCGTCGATCAACATCACCCGCAACAGCCCGGGTCCCGACGGCACGCCACCGGTGTTCGACGCCAGCGGTTCGGGCGGCAATCCCGACCTGCGGCCGCTGACGTCGAAGAACTACGATGCGTCGCTCGAATGGTATTTCTCGAAGAACGGATCGGCATCGGTCGCCGCCTTCTATCGCGACCTGAACGGCTTCATCGGCTATTATACCCAGGTCGTGAACGATCCCATCTATGGCCGCGTCCAGCTCAACCGGCCGGAGAATGCCGGTGACGGGCGGATCAAGGGGATCGAGGCGTCGCTCCAGACCTTTTTCGACTTCCTGCCCGGTGCGCTGTCGGGCTTCGGCGTCCAGGGCAACGTGACCTATCTCGATGGCACCAATCAATTGCCCCGCGTGCTGGGCGAGGGCGACCGACAGGTGGAGATTACCGGCCTGTCGAAATGGGCGTACAACCTGACGGCCTTTTACGAGAAGAGCGGCATCTCCGCGCGGCTGTCCTATAACTGGCGATCGCGCTACGTCACCAGCTACAACCGCAATATCAACGAAGACCAATATGCCGGTGAGCTGGTGCGGCCGGTCTCCCGGCTCGATTTTTCGGCCAGCTACGACGCGTTCCGCAATATCTCCTTGGTCGCGAACGTCAGCAATATTCTGGCTCAGCCCTTCAAGAACTATCGCTTCTACAACGAAACGCAGTTCTTTGGCCGCGATTTGCGGGTGGAGGGGCGCTATTTCAGCCTGGGCGTCCGCTTCAAGATGTAATCTGGGCGGCGGACGTGCATCGCCGCGTCCTCCGGACCGTCCCGATGCGAGTATCGCGCGATCGCTCGAAGAAGCGAGGCGCCAAGGATGACGTGCGGCGGCTCGTTGCGCGCGGAGAGGAAGCAGATGGCATCGATATTTTCGCGTCGTCAGACGCTCGGCTTCATCACGACCCTGCCCATGCTGTCCGCCTGTGGCGGATCGGGCGACGGGGGAGGGGGCAGCGCCTCGGCCGCCGGACTCGCTCCAGCCCCGACGCCGACCCCCAGCCCGACCCAAAGCCCCGCCCCGGCGGCGGTTGGCGGCCGTCCGCGTTATCATATCGCCGCGCCCGATGGCGGCTGGATCAACGATCCGCAGCGTCCGGTGCGGATCGGCGACAGCTGGACGATGTGGGCGCTCTACAATCCCACATGGCCGAATGGCGGCACCGAATGGCGCCGCTGGACCTCGACCGATCTCGTCACCTGGACCGATCGCGGCGTGTCGATCCCACGTCGGACGACGGCGTTCGGCGATGTGTGGAGCGGCAGCGCGGTGATCGACACCGACGACACCGCCGGTTTCGGGGCGGGTACGCTGATCGCGCTGGCGACCATGCCCGCCGACAATGCCGCCGGACAGAATCAGTCGACCGCGCTGTGGTATTCGCGCGACGGCGGGGCGAGCTTCGCCTTCCACGCGATCGTCCATCCCAATTTTCCGGGCAACAAGCCGTTCCGCGACCCGACCGTGTTCTGGCATGCACCCACATCGCGTTGGGTCATGACCTTGTCGGAAGAGGGCAAGATCGGGTTCTACACCTCTCCGGACCTGAAACAGTGGAGCTATGCCAACGGCTTTGTCTCCACCTTGGTCGGCGGGGTGATGGAATGCTCGCACCTCTTCCCGTTGCACCTCTACGACGCGAACGGGGCCACGGGCGTCGACAAATGGGTGTTGCTGGTCGGCGGCGACGGGACGGGCGGCGGCTTTACCGGCGGCAGCTATTATTGGGTGGGCAGCTTTGACGGGACCGGCTTCACCGCCGACAGCGCGACCGGCCATTGGCTCGACGGCGGGGCCGATTATTATGCCGCCATGGTGTGGCAGGACGCGCGAGCGGCCGATCCGCTTGCCGCGGCTTGGACGATGGGCTGGATGAACAATTGGGCCTATGCCAATCAACTGCCCGCCCCCGCCGGCTATCGCGGACAGTTGAGCATCGTCCGCCAGATCCGCCTGCAGCGCAACTCCGACGGCACGCCCAGCTTGCGCATGACGCCGATCGCAGCCCAGAATAATGCGTTCCAGAGCGTTATGCTCGGGACGGATCAGACCATCGCCGACGGACGCGACTATGTCTGGCCCGCCGAGGCCGGAATGATCGCCGGGCGGATCGACCTGACGCTCACGCGCGTCGGTGCCGACTGGCCGGGCGGGGCATGGCTGTCGGTGCGCGGCGGCCAGGGTTACTTCACTCAGATCGGCTTCGAACTGAACAAAAGCCATGTATTTGTGAAACGGGACAGCAGCGGTCCTTACCCGCCCGAACATGGTGCATGGCGCGAGACTCGCAGCGTACGGTGCGAAGCCGCTAACGGAAAGGTGACGGTCAGCATCTTCCTCGATGCCGGTTCGATCGAGGTGTTCATCAACGACGGCGACAGCGTCCTTTCCGAACTCATCAATGCGCCATGGGATGCGACCGGCTTGAACCTCACCGCAAGCGGTGGTTCGGTTCGAGTATCCGAGGTTCGGGTTCTCGGGGGGGCCTAGGGCGGATCGACATTCAGCATTGCTTCTTCTTCCCTCTCCCCTGGACAGGGGAGAGGGTTAGCGAAGCTTGCCAGCCTGCTGGCTAGCGCAGCTTGGGTGAGGGGTTGAGCGAGCCTAAAGGCTCGCGCGCTCGCTTCGCCAGCGCCCACCCCTCACCCAGCTCCGACTAAGCCTTTGCTCTTGCAAAGGCCAAGTCTGCGCAACCCTCTCCCCTCTATGAGGGGCGAGGGAAGGAAAGGCATCGATGAATGTCGATCGGCCCTAGAATTCCGCGACCTTACCCCAGGCGGAGTCGCGAAAGCGGTTTGGATGATAGGGTTTGGGGTCGACGATGGGTGCGGCGCCGCTGACGATATCGGCGATCAGATGGCCAGCCCCAGGCCCGATGCCGAAGCCATGCCCGCTAAAGCCCGCCGCCAGGATCAGGCCGGGCAGTTCGTCCACTTCGCCGATGCCGGGCACGCCGTCTGGGGTGCTGTCGACATAGCCCGCCCAGGCCCCGGTCACGACCCGTTCCGACAGGCGCGGCATCAGCGCGAGCGCGCGGGCGTGGGTGCGCGCGACGGCCGTGCGGTCGGGCTTGGGATCGAGGATCCGCATCGCCTCCATCGGTGTCGGCCGGTCGAGCCGCCAGCGCACGAGCCGCTCATGGCCCGACCGCACCCCCTCCAGCCCGCCGGGCGACAGCTTGCGCCAGCGACGCAGGAACATCGGCAGGAACTGGGTCGAAAAGCGCAGGAATTGCGGGGTGGGATCGACCTTGCCGCTGCCACTGATCGACAGCGTATAGCCGCCATCGCCGCGCCGGGTCATGGAGATATACTCGCTGTGCATCGCGGCCGGGAAGATGTCTTCGCCCGGCCCGACCGCCATGACCGTCTGGCGGATCGTGGCCTGTGGAAAGCGGATGCCATATTGATTGCAGAAGGACGAAGCCCAGGCGCCCGCCGACAGCACCGCGATGCGGGTGCGGATCGTACCCCGTTCGGTGACCACGGCGGAAAGGCGCCCGCCTTCGGTTTCCAGCCCACGCACCGCGCAATTCTGATGCACCGTTCCACCCAGCGCCATCAGCGCGCGGGCGGCGGCGGGCGCGGCCCGCGACGGATCGGCGGTGCCATCGGTCGGGGAGAAGACGCCACCCTTCCACGGCTTGTTGCTGAACCGCCCGCGTTCGCTGGCCTCGGCCGACGAGAGCATGTGGGTGGTGACTCCCGCCGTCCGGGCGAAATCGCGCCAGCGTGCCCAGCCCTCGATTTCGGCTTCATTGTCGCTGAGATAGAGCAGCCCACAACGGCTGAACCCGGTTGCCTCGCCGGTGTCGGCAGCGAATTGTTCCCACAGGTCGAGCGACTTGGTTGCCATAGGCAGTTCGCGCGCATCGCGGTTCTGCTGGCGGCACCAGCCCCAGTTGCGACTGGATTGCTCGCCACCGACGCGGCCCTTTTCGACCAGCGCGACCTTCAATCCGCGTTTTGCCAGATAATAGGCGGTGAAGCAGCCGACGATACCGCCGCCGATCACGACGACATCGGCCATGTCGGGCAGGGCGGGGCTTGAATCTACAAGGGTCAAGGGTGCGGGCATTCCGGGGCTCCAACGGGTCCGGGGAAGGGGGACTGGCTCAGAAATATTTCAGCCAACCAAGGTCCTTGCGGCGCTTCTTCAGGTTCGAGAACCAGCGCGTCGGGAAGTAGAGCGGCACGATCATCGCGATCCACATCAGCCAGATCCACGGGATAGACGGAAAGCCGAAGACCGTTTCGTGATTGGTGCCCCAGATCGCGACCGCGCCCAGGTACATCATGCGCAGCACATACAGGTGGAGGAGATAGAAGAACATGGGCGCACCGCCGAACACCGCCAGCCAGCCGATCACCCGCGTGTCGTCCACCCGGTCGAACAGCGCCAGCAGAAGCGACCCGACGCCCAGCGTCGCCATCACGTACAGCAGCGAGGGCGGATATTTGGTCAGCGCCAGGAAGCTCATGACGGTGCGGATCGGCGAGCCGGGCACCACGAACCAGGGGGCGTCGCCATAGATGTTGAGCGCCCGCAACGCGACGAACCCGACCAGCATCAGCGCGCCGGTCTGCGCCAGCCGCCGCTGCCGTGCCATGGCGTCGGGACCGACGAACCACGGCCCGATCCCCCAGCCCAGGCAGATCACGCCGATCCACGGCAACAGCGGATAGCTGAACCGAACCGGGAGGCCGCCGAAGCTCACCGTCCCGCGATCGTGCAGAAACGCCCAGACGGTGTGGAACATGCTCTCCTCGGGCACCGTGATCGGGCTCAGCAGATTATGTCCGGCGACGATGGCCAATCCGATCGCGACGATGGCGGCGTGCGGCAGGCGGATCAGCAGCGAGAGCACGATCATGCTCAACCCGATCGCCCAGATGACCTGAAGATAGAGGATCGTCGGTGGAAATTCGGCACGCCAAACGAAATTGACGACGGTCAGTTCGAGCAGGACGAGCAACGCACCGCGCTTGAACAGGAATGCGCTCGTCTCTGCACGGCTGTGCTTCCGGCCATAGAGATAGGCACCCAGTCCGGTCAGCGCGACGAAGATCGGCGCGCACAGGGTGCTGGTCATCCGGCTGAAGAAGGATGCAGGCGCGACGGTCAGCGCGTCGACCGGGTCGCCGATCGGCACCCACAGCAGGAACGCCTCGCGGACATGGTCGAGCAGCATCAGCACCATGACGAAGCCGCGCAGCGCGTCGATGCCGACCAACCGCGCGCCCGTCCGCGCTACGCTGTTGAAAGACTGGGGCCGGGATACGGCCCCATCGGGTGCAAGGCCCGCTGTCGTGATGCTTGCCATGGTGATGCTCTCCACAGGAGAAGGGAAAATTCAGTCGCGCGTCAGCAGCGCGACGGCGTCGATTTCGACCAAATGGCCGTGATGAAGATCGGAAACGGGCACGGCGTCTGCACAGTGGCCAGCGTCTCGGTGACGGGTGACGGAACCGGTGTGGGTGCGTCGGCTAGGATCATCTTGGTTTCCATGGCGCGCTCAGGCCAGGATCGCCTTGGTTTCGAGATATTCCTCGAAGCCATGCACCCCATATTCGCGGCCGTTGCCCGACTGTTTGTAGCCGCCAAAGGGCGCATGCGCGGTCCAGGCGGGGTAGTTGATATGGACTTGTCCGGATCGGATGCGCCGGGCGATGGCCTTGGCGCGGGCCGGGTCGGTCGACTGGACATGCGCTCCCAAGCCGTAGACCGTGTCGTTGGCGATCGCCACCGCCTCATCCTCAGTTTCGTAAGGCATGATGCACAGCACCGGCCCGAAAATCTCCTCGCGGGCGATGCGCATGTCGCGGGTGACGCTCGAAAAGATCGTCGGCTGCACGTAGAAACCCCGGTCGAGCCCGGCGGGGCGGCCGGGGCCACCCGCGATCAACCGCGCGCCGTCCGCCTGGCCGGCCGCGATCATGTCCAGCACACGGGCGTATTGCGCGGCATTGGCGATGGGGCCCATGGTCGTCGCCGTGTCATCGGGCGGGCCTACGCGCCATTCGGCGGCCGCACTCGCCGCCAGAAGCTCGACCTCGGCCAGCCGCGCGGCGGGGACCAACATCCTGGTCGGCGCGCTGCACGACTGGCCGACATTGCGCATTCCGGCCATCACGCCACGCGGAACGGCCTGCGCGAAGTCGGCGTCGGGCAGCAGGATATTGGGTGACTTGCCACCCAATTCCTGCACGACGCGCTTCACGCTTACCGCCGCCGCCTGTGCGACCAGCACCCCCGCGCGGGTCGAGCCGGTGATCGAGATCATCGCGACGTCGGGATGCGCCGCCAGTGCCGCGCCGACGGACTCGCCGGTTCCACCGATCAGATTGAAAACGCCTGCGGGCGTACCCGCATCGTGCATCACGTCTGCAAACAACAGCGCGCTATAGGGTGATAATTCGCTGGGCTTCAGGACGACCGTACATCCCGCGGCGATCGCGGGCGCGACCTTGGCCGTGATCTGGTAGAGCGGCCAGTTCCACGGCGTGATGAGTGCGCAGACGCCGATCGCTTCCTTGCACAAGGTGAATCCCGCTTCCGGCCGCTCGAAGCGATAATCCGCCAGTACCTCCATCTGAGCGCGGACATGCGCGATGGCGAAGGGCACATGCGACGCGCGGGCAAATCCGATGGCGGCCCCCATTTCGGTCGCAATCGCCTGGGCAAAGGCCTCGGCGCGCTCCTCCAACAGAGCGGCGATCCGGCGGAGCAGCGCGACGCGTTCCGCGACCGGACTGACCGCAAAAGCAGGAAAGGCGCGGGCGGCGGCGGCGACCGCCCGGTCGACATCGGCGGCAGACCCTGCTGCGATGGTGCCGATCAGGCTCTCGGTCGCCGGGTCGGTGACGGGAATTGCGGTTGCGGGCGTCGCCGGCTCACACCACGCGCCATCGACATAGAATTGTCCCGCTCTGTCGTTCGTCATGTCCCACCCGTCCCGGCCCTACCGCGTTCCCCTGAGCGCAGGCGCTCCCGACGCGATAAGGTCCGACCGGAGTGTAGCGGCGACCGGTCGGCAGACGCTTCCGAAAATCGGGGGGCAAACGGCATTCCCGCAGTGTCCGGCCGCCACGAGCAGCGATTTCCCCCGTGGCATGCGCGTCAGCAGGCTATCCGCCACCGGAAATGCGCAGCATATTATGCTGTGACGTTATCAAGGTTGCTTGTCGTGCCGCATCGGCGCGGCTGCAACGAGCGATTCTGCCGAACGCCGGCCGCTATCACCGTGTTCGGCAATTCACATCAGCAAAGGGGGCCGACCATGCTTCGTCCAAAATATATCACCTTCGACTGTTATGGCACGCTGATCTATTTCGAGATGGCTCCGATCGCGCGGCGCCTCTACGCTGATCGGATCGCGGCGGCCGATATGGGCCGGTTCTGCGACGACTTTTCCGCCTATCGCCTCGACGAGGTGCTGGGTGCGTGGAAGCCCTATCGCGACGTCGTGGAAGGATCGCTGCGCCGCACCTGCGCGAAGTGGGGCATCGAATATCGCGATAGCGACACGGCCGACGTCTATGCCGCCGTCCCGACCTGGGGGCCGCACCCGGACGTGGTCGAGCCGCTGAAGCGCGTCGCGGCGGAATATCCGCTGGTCATCCTGTCCAACTCGATGGTCGATCTCATCCCGCAGAACGTCCGCAACCTCGAGGCGCCGTTCCACGCCGTCTACACCGCCGAGGAGGCCCAGGCCTACAAACCCCGGATGCAGGCGTTCGAGTATATGTTCGATCAGCTGGGCTGCGGGCCGGAGGATGTGCTGCACGTCTCGTCCAGCTTCCGGTACGACCTGATGACCGCCTATGACATGGGTATTACGAACAAGGCCTTCGTCAATCGCGGGCACGAACCGCTGAACAGCTATTATCAGGTGCACGAGATTCCGAGCATCGCGGGCCTGCCGGGTCTGGTGGGGCTGTGAGCGTGGCGACCGATGTCCGGTCGTTCATAGATCTGCGCGCCTTTGCCGCATCGGCCGAAGCGCCCGCCACGGGAGACTATCGCACCGCCCGCGCCGCGCTGCCCCTGGTCGAGGGGCCGTGCCAGCTCGACCTGCTCGCGCTCGACGGCGGGGCGGGGTCGGAGGCGGGCCTCCCCGGCGACGAGTTCGTCATCGTGCTGGCGGGTTCGATCCGGTTGGGGCCGGTGCTGCTGGAGGCGGATGGCTGTGCGGTCATCCCCAGCGGCGTGGCCTTTGACTGGGAAGCGGCGCCCGGCACGCGCGTGCTTGCGATGCGCTATGCGACCGACACGCCCGCCGCCGACTGCATCGTGCCGATCGACGAAAGCGCCGAGCTCACCCCTTCCAATCCGCCGCTCGCCGAGCTGCTCGTCGGGCCGACGCCGTCGTGCCGCAACCATACCGATTATCGGTCGAGCGATGGCGTATTCATCTGCGGCACCTGGGACTCCACGCCCTATCACCGCACCGCGATGCGCTATCGCCATCACGAGCTGATGCACCTGCTCGAGGGGAGCGTGACCTTCGAGGACGAGACGGGGGCCAGCCGCACCTTCGCCAAGGGCGACATCTTCCTGCTGGAACATGCTGCGCAATGTCTGTGGGACAGCCGGGAGCATGTGAAAAAGGTCTATGCAATCTGGCGGCCGATGGTCGCCTGATCGCTTTCCGGGGCGATGCCGGAGACGGTATCGCCCCGCTTGCCCGCTCAGAGCGTCGCGAGAAGGTCGAGCGACTGGTGGCAGAATATCTGCCGATCCCCCTCCAGCAGGCGCGGCGGCATGGTATCGACGCAGGAGGTGTTCGCGCGGATGCAGCGCGGGTGGAAGCTGCATCCGGTTGCCGACATCCGCGCGCCCGCCGCCCCGGCTTGTCGGGCCGGTGTCTCCTCCAGCCAGCCCGGCCGCAATTCGGGGACCGAAGCGGTCAGCAACCGCGTATAGGGATGGTGCGCCCCATGACCCAGGCCATCGCGCGTCACCTGCTCGGCGACACGACCGGCATAGAGGACCAGCACGTCATCGGCGATCGCCCGCACGATCTCGAGGTCGTGGGTGATGAACATATAGGCGAGCCCGAGTTCGCGGCGTAGCTCGACCAGCAGGTCGAGCACGGCCTCCGCGATGACCGGATCGAGCGCCGAGGTCACTTCGTCGCACAGCAGCAGGTCGGGGCGTGCCGCCAGCGCGCGGGCGAGATTGGCCCGCTGCTTCTGCCCACCGGACAGTTCGCCGGGCAACCGGTCGGCGAGCGATGCGGGCAGGCGGACAAGGTCGAGCAGTCGCGCCACCTCCGCCTTGGCCGATCGTCGGTCCAGCCCGTGATAGAAGGCCAGCGGCCGGGCAATGGCAGCACCGATGCTGACCGACGGGTTGAGCGCGGTGTCGGCGCTCTGGAAAACCATCTGCACCCGGCGAAGCTCGTCGCGCGACCGGTGCCGGACGAGCGGTGCGAGAGGATGGCCGTTCAGCAGGATGCGGCCCGCCGAGGGCGCGTGCAGCCCTGCCGCAACCCGTGCGAGCGTGCTCTTGCCACAGCCGGATTCGCCGATGACGCCCAGCACCTGGCCACGCCGGATCGAGACATCGATCCCGTCGAGGATTTTGGTCCGAGGCGCGCCGTCAGGCCCCGTCCCCCCATAACCCGCGACGATCCCCCACATATCGAGCAGCGGCGCCTCGTCGGTCGGTGGCGGGACGATGCGGGTTCGGGGCGCGGCGGCAGCAACCAGGGCCTGCGCATAGCTGTGGCGCGGGGCGAACAGGATCTGCCGGGTCGGCCCCAGTTCCTGCACCTCGCCGCCGCGCAGTACCGCGATGCGGTCGGCGATCTGGGCGACGACCGAAAGGTCGTGGGTGACATAGACGGCGGTGGTTCCCAAATCTCGCACCGCGTCCTTGAACGCCTTCAACACCTCGATCTGGGTCGTGACGTCGAGCGCGGTGGTCGGTTCGTCGAAGATGACGAGGGCAGGGTCGGTGATCAGCGCCATCGCCGCCATCAGCCGCTGGAGCTGCCCGCCCGATACCTGATGCGGATAGCGTGCGCCGACGCCATCGGGGTCGGGGAGCGCGAGGCGGTGAAACAGAGCCTTGGCCTTTTCCTCGGCGGCGGCGCGGTCGAGCGTACCGTGGATCAGCGCGGGCTCGATCACCTGCGCCATGATGGTCAGCGACGGGTTGAATGCGGCGGCGGCGCTCTGTGCCACATAGGCGACGGTGCGGCCACGCACCTGACGCAGTTGTTCGGGCGTTGCGCCATCGAGCCGGTGGCCGGCGACCTCGATCACGCCGCCCGCGATCCGGCAGCCGGGACGCGCATAGCCGAGCAGCGACAGGGCGATGGTCGTCTTGCCCGACCCCGACTCCCCGATCAGGGCCAGCACCTCGCCTTTTGTGATCGACAGGCTGACATCGGGTACGATCACGATCTCCCGTCCGTCTTCGCCGACGGCGGTGATGCGCAGATGGTCGATGCGGGCAAGCGGCACGCCGGTCATCGCCGCCGCCGTCCGGGAAGGGAGTCGATCACCAGGTTCATTCCTATCGTAAGGGAAGCGATCGCCACCGCCGGGAACAGCACGGCGGGCGCGCCGAAGCCCAGCCCGGCGATATTCTCGCGGACCAGCGCGCCCAGGTCCGCCTGGGGTGGCTGGACACCCAGGCCCAGAAAGGACAGGCCACTGAGAAGCAGGACGATGAACACGAAGCGCAGACCAAAATCGGCGGCGAGGGGGCCGGTGACGTTGGGCAGCACCTCCCGCACGACGATATAGGGCAGACGCTCACCGCGGGCGCGGGCGGCGGCGACGAAATCCAGCGCCATGACGCCCACCGCCAGCGCACGGGCGGTGCGGAAGGCACCGGGGGTATAGATGATCGCCAGCGTGCCGATCAGCACGGGTATCGAAGCGCCGGTCGCCGCGATCACCACCAGCGCCAGCATCAGGCTGGGGATGGCGATAATGATGTCGAAGGCCCGCGACAGGGCCATGTCGATCCACCCGCCGGCCGCGGCGGCCAGGCCAAGCAGGATGCCCGACATCGCTGCGATGCTGGTCGCGACAAAGGCGATGAGGACGGTATAGCGCGCGCCGTACAGCACCCGGCTGAGCATATCGCGACCCAGATAGTCGGTGCCCAGCGGGAAGCGGCGGCTCACCCCGTCGAACACGTCGAGATGCACGACCTCGCCCACGCCATGGGGCGCGACGCCGGGGCCGAGCAGCGCGACGAGGATCCATGCCGATACGAGGGCCAGGCCGATCCGGCCGCTGGTCGTGAACCTCCTCATCGGTGACGCAGCCTCGGATTGGTCAGGATCGTGACCACATCGGCGGTCGTCACCAGGATCAGATAGGCGGTGCAGAAGATGATCGCGACGGCCTGGACCAGCGGCAGGTCGCGGGTGGCGACCGCATCGACCATCAGTCGCGCGATGCCGGGATAGTTGAAGATGATCTCGACCACGATGACGCCCCCCAGCAAGGTCGACAGGCTGAGCGCGATCGCATTGGCGATCGGCCCGATGGCATTGGGCAAGGCATGGCGCAGTACCACGCGGGCCGGTGAGCAGCCCTTCAGCCGCGCCGCCTCGCAATAGGACGTGTCGAGCGCGCCGATCACCGCCGCGCGGGTCATGCGGACCATCTGCGCCATGACGAAACAGGCAAGGCTGAATACCGGCAGCGCGAAGACCCGGAGCAGGTCCCAGATCGAATGAACGTCGCGGGTGGAGGTCAGGGCGGGCAGCCAGCGCAGCGTCACCGCGAAGAGCATGACCGCCAGCGTCGCGATCAGGAATTCCGGTACGGACACGATGCCGATCGTCGCGATGCTGATAGCCCGGTCGAATGCGGTACCCTGCCTGACCGCAGCCACGATGCCCAGCGCCAGGGCCAGCGGCACCGACACCAGTGCGGTCAGCCCGGCCAGCGTCAGCGAATTGACCAATCGCGCCCCGATCATCTCGCGCATCGGCAGGCCGGTGATCAGGGAATGGCCCAGGTCGCCGGTCAATACCCCGCCCGCCCATTCCAGATATCGTCGCCAGGCGGGCTGGTCGAGATGCATGGCCTGGCGCAAGCCCGCCAGCGCCTCGGGCGTAGCGCTCTGGCCCAGTATCGCCTCGGCCACATCGCCCTCCATCAGCTGCGCGATGGCGAACACCGCCAGCGACACGAATATCAGCGTCGCCAGCGCCGCAGCCACCCGGCGGCCGATCAGCACCATGAGGGGAGAGTGGTTCATGCGCCCTCCATCCATGCGTCGGCGGCAAAGTCGAAACCCATCAATCCCCCCTGCGGCATGGGTCGCAGGCCCTTCACCCTCGGGTTGTGCGCATCGAGCGAGCTGAGGAACAGCGGAATGCCGATGCCCGCCTGGTCATGGACCAGATGCTGCATCTCGCCATAGAGCGACTTGCGGCGTGCCTCGTCCGTCTCGCCGCGCGCGGCCCGAAGCAGGCTGTCGAAACGCGTGTTCTTCCACCCGCTCTCGTTCCACGGTGCGTCGGAGGCAAAGAATTGGGTGAAGATGATATCCGCCGTCGGGCGGGCGTTGACGTTGCCGAAGCCCAACGGGACCTTCATCCAGCTGTTGGTCCAGTAACCATCGGATGGCACGCGCCGGATATCGAACCGGACCCCTGCGCGGCGCCCGGCATTCTGGATCAGCACGGCCATGTCGTCCGACTTGTCCGCCGCCGTCGAGGTGACGATGGGCAGGAGCGCGCCGATCATCCCGGCTCGCGCGAAATGATGGCGGGCCCGGTCCGGGTCGAAGGCGCGCTGCGGCACGCTGGGGTCGAAATAGGGATTGGTCGGCGCGATCGGCTGGTCGTTGCCGATCGTCGCATAGCCCCGGAAAATGGCGTTGCGCATCGTCTCGCGGTCCAGCAGCAGCTTCAGGCCTGCCACAAAATCCGGATGGCTGGTCGGCCCCCGGTCCAGCCGGGCGATCAGGTTGGTATAGCCGCCGGACCTGGTCACCAGCAGGTTGAAGCCCGCATGCTCCAGATGATGGGCGATACGCGGATTGATCGCGTGGATCAGGTCGACATCGCCTGACAGCAGCGCATTGATCCGCGCGCTGTCGTCCGAAATGGAGAAGAGTTCGATCTCACCCAGCCGCACCTTGCGCCGCCAATAGTCGGGCCAGCGCACCGCGAGCGAGCGCACGCCGGGTGCGAACTCGACCATGCGCATCGGCCCGGTGCCGACCGGATGGCGGAAGTCGCGGGTACCGTCGCGGACGATCTGGAATTGCGATATGCCCAGGATCGTCGGCAGGTCGGAATTGGCGCTTTCCAGGACAAGGCGGACATGATCCGGCCCATCGGCGCAGACCGATGCGAATTGCTGGGCGAAGATTCGCGCCTTCGACCCCACCGCCGGGTCGAGATGGCGGTTCAGCGAGTAGACGACGTCCGCGGCGGTGAGTGGCGATCCGTCGTGGAAACGCACGCCACGCCGCAACCGGATCGACCAGTCGCGCGAATCCTGGCTCTCTATCGCCTCGGCCAGCGCGAATTGGGGACGGGACCGTGCGTCCAGCCGGGTCAGCCCGTCATAGACCATCGCGCAGCGGCAGAAGTCGGAGACCACCGTCTGGCGCGCCGGGTCCATCGTGTCGGCGGTCGAACTGACCGCGACCGCCACCCGCAACCGCCCGCCCGCTGGTTCGGGACGCGCGGGCGTAAAGCCGCATGCGTTCAGGCCCAGCGACAGGCCGCCGCCGCCGATCAGGCGAATTGCGTCGCGCCGCCCGATCAATGCCGCCAGTCCTGATAGCGGTAATAGGCCCCGACCAGCGGAAGGAACCAGGGCGGTCCGAAATGCCCCGGGACGGCCGGCCAGTCGATGCCGTGAAAGGGATTGGCCTCGGCGGGGCTGGCCCCGGTCATGATCCGCGCCATCACCTCGCCCATCAGCACCGTAATCTGCGTGCCATGGCCGCTATAGCCCATCGCATAATACACCCCGTCGCGAACTCCCGCGCGCGGCAGGCGGTCGGCGGTCAGGTCGACGATCCCGCCCCAATTATGGGCGATGCGGACCCCCGCCAGTCCCGGAAAGATCTCGCGCATCCGCGCCGCGAGGATCGCTCCGCTGCGCACGTCGTTGCGCGGGGTCGAGAGCGCGAAGCGGGCGCGGCCGCCGAAGATCAGCCGGTTGTCGGCGGTCAGGCGGAAATAATTGCCGATGTTGCGTGTCGTCGTCCCGTTGCGCCGTCCCGGCATGATCGTGTCGGCCAGATCCCCGAGCGGATCGGTTGCGACGATGAAGCTGCCGATCGGCACGATCCGCCGCCGCAGCCAGCGGAACGGCCCGGACATCGACGCGCCCGTCGCCAGCAGGACGTCATCCGCAATGATCGTACCGCGCGGCGTGACCAGCTTGTGCCGTCCGCCCGGCACCCGCGACAGCCCGATCAGCGGCGTATTCTCATATAGCCTGGCACCGTGGCGGGTCGCGGCGCGCGCCAGTCCCGCGGCGAAGCGGCCCATATGGAGGGAGGCGCTGCGCGGGAAGACCAGCCCGCCATGAAAGGCATCAGAGCGGATTTCCCCGGCCAGCTGGTTGCGGTCGAGCAGGCGGATGTCCGGCTCCACCGTCTGCGCCAGCAGCTCGGCGGAGCGGGCGAGCTTGACGGCATGGTCGGGCTTGTCGGCCAGTTTCAGCTTGCCGTTGCGGGTGAAGTCGCAGGCAATGGCTTCCTCCTTCACGATCGCCTCCACCCGGTCGACCCCGGCGTCGAACGCGCGATAGAGGTCGGTGGCGCGCTGAGGCCCGAAGCGCGCGCTGAGGGCGGCGAAGTCGCCCGCAATGCCGTTGTTGCACTGGCCGCCATTGCGACCCGACGCTTCGCTCGCGATACGCCCCGCTTCGATCAGGATCACCTGCGTCCCCGCCATCGCCAGCTGGCGGGCGGCCGAAAGGCCGGTGAACCCGCCTCCGACGACCACGACCGTCGCCCGGGCGGGGAGCGGTGGCACCCCATCCTGCGCAAAGCGTTCGCCGCTATCCAACCAATATGATTCCAGCATCATCGTGCGGTTTCACGTCCCCCCGGGGCCGGGCCGCCCGACGCGGCTCCGACGCGGCATAGTCTGCTACGCTGCGTCGGCATCGTATCACTTTAGTTGCATCGTCGGCCGGTCTTATGTGCCGATCCAACCCGTCGGGACCGCACAGCATACCGCACCCTTTTCAGCGGGAAACCGCCGCCAGAGGTGCCGGGACCAGCGATATGGGGGTGTGATACCCGATGCGGCAGGATATTCCGTGCAGGCATCCAAATCACACGTGAAATGCTTCGGAAGGCGGTGAGCGACGCACCTCCTGCATCATGGCTGCGATAAAAGAATGGGAGAGGATTTCGATGGAACGCAAAACCATGCCAACAAGCGCCGAATTGCCCCCTGCCGAGGTCGAGCATCGCACGATGCGGCTTCGCGCCATGACCCCGCAGGATGTCGCCGCGCTGCACCTGCTGGCCAAGGCCGAACAATGGCCGCACCGAGCGGAGGACCTTGCCGACATGCTGGCCGTGGGCTCCGGCACGGTGGCGGAGCTGAACGGCGAGATCATCGGCACGACGATGTGGTGGCGGGCCGGTCCGGCCACCGCGACGCTGGGCATGGTGATCGTCTCGCGCCGTCATCGCGGGGCAGGCCTCGGCCGGATCGTGATGGACGCGGTGCTCGACCAGATTGCGGCCGCGCTGGGCCCCGACGCTGCGATCATGCTGAACGCGACCGAGGATGGGCTGCCGCTCTATCGCAAGCTCGGCTTTCGCGGCGTCGGTGAAATCCTCCAGCATCAGGGGGCGGCGTTTCAGGCCCCGCTGGTTCCACTGGAGCCGGGGGAGCGTATCCGGCCGATGGGGGAGCGCGACGGTGCGGTCGTCGACTCGCTGGTCCACGCGGCGACCGGCCTCGATCGTCCGTCGGTCATGACGCTGTTGCGCGAGAAGGCGCATGGCGTCGTGCTGACGCATGGCGATACGGTGACCGGGGCGGCGCTCTTCCGCCGGTTCGGACGCGGCTATGTCGTCGGGCCGGTGATCGCGCCCGACGCCACCCGCGCCAAGGCACTGATCGCCCAGTGGATCGGTTCGCGCAGCGGCGAGTTCATCCGGCTGGACATTCCGGGCGACAGCGGGCTCGGGGCGTGGCTGGAGGAATTGGGGCTGGTCCGCGTCGGCCGGGTGGTGACGATGGTACGGGGCGGGGAGCCGCGAGGCACCGCACCCGGCACCGCCTTTGCGATCGTGAGCCAGGCGCTATGCTGAACGCTCAGGACCTGCGCGCGACCGGCTTGCTGATCGAGACGATGCTGATCGATGGAGCCTGGACGGGCGCGAACGACGGCGCGACGCTCGAGGTGACCGATCCGGCGACCGGCGAGACGATCGGGACGATCCCGGCGGCGGGGGCGGCCGAGACCGAGGCGGCGATCGCCGCCGCCGCCGCCGCGTTGCCCGGCTGGCGGCGCCGCACGGCGGACGATCGCGCGACCCTGCTCGAGGTATGGCACCGGCTGATCCTCGACCATGTCGATGCACTGGCCGCGATCATGACCGCCGAGCAGGGCAAGCCGCTGGCCGAGGCGAAGGGGGAAATCGGCTATGCCGCCAGTTTCGTCAAATGGTTTGCGGGCGAGGGGCGGCGGATCGCCGGGCACATGATCCCCGCGCCGACCACCGACCGTCGCATCCTGGCGACCCGCGAGCCCGTGGGCGTGTGCGCAGCGATCACCCCCTGGAACTTCCCCGCCGCGATGATCACCCGCAAGGTTGCGCCCGCGCTCGCGGCGGGGTGCACCGTCGTCATCAAGCCGTCCGAGCTCACGCCCTTCACCGCGCTGGCGCTGGTCAAGCTGGCCGAACGCGCGGGGATTCCGGCGGGTGTCGTCAACATCGTCACCGGCATGCCCCAGGCGATCGGCGCGGCGCTGACCGCCTCGCCGGTGGTGCGCAAACTGTCCTTTACGGGATCGACGCGGGTCGGGGCGCTGCTGATGCGCCAGTCCGCGGACACGCTGAAGCGGTTGAGCCTGGAACTGGGCGGCAACGCGCCCTTCATCGTGTTCGATGATGCCGATGTCGATGCGGCGGTGGCCGGGGCGATGGCCTCCAAGTTCCGCAACGCCGGACAGACCTGCGTCTGCGCCAACCGCTTGTTCGTGCAGGACGGCATTCACGATCGTTTCGTGGAAAAGCTGGGTGAGGCGGTGCGTGCCCTGCGCGTCGGGGATGGGCGGCGGGCGGGGGTCACCATTGGTCCGCTGATCAACGCCGCCGCCACGACCAAGGTCGCCGAGCATGTCGCCGACGCGCTGGCCAAGGGCGCCCATATCGCCGCTGCCCCCGACGGCGTGAGCGGCGATGCGCGGTTTGCGCGGCCGGTGGTGCTGACCGAAGCGACGCCGGGCATGCGGCTGGCCTCCGAAGAGACGTTCGGGCCGGTCGCCCCGATCTTCCGCTTCCGTGACGAGGAAGAGGCGGTCGCGCTCGCCAATGCGACGCCGTTCGGCTTGGCCAGCTATTTCTATACCGACGACCTGCACCGAGCCTGGCGCGTGGGCGAGGCGCTGGAGTTCGGCATGGTCGGGCTGAACACGGGCGCGCTGGCGATGGAGATGGCGCCGTTCGGCGGGATCAAGGCTTCCGGGCTCGGCCGGGAAGGGGGGCACGAGGGGATCGAGGAATATCTGGAAACCAAGGCGTTCCATTGGGGGGGATTGAAGGGCCTGTGAGACATTACCGGATCGCGGTGATCCCCGGCGACGGGATCGGCAAGGAAGTCGTCCCCGAGGGCGTGCGCGTACTGGAGGCGGCGGCGGCAGCCTATGGCTTCACCGTCGAGCAGCAATGGCATGATTTCGCCTGTTGCGACTATTATGTCCGCCACGGTCGGATGATGCCCGAGGATTGGAAGGCGCGGATCGGCGATGTCGATGCGATTTTCTTCGGCGCGGTAGGCTGGCCCGACACCGTGCCCGATCATATCTCGTTGTGGGATTCGCTGATCCAGTTCCGGCGCGAGTATGACCAATATGTCAATCTGCGCCCGGCGCGGCTGATGCCGGGCGTGCCCTGTCCGTTGGCGGGGCGGAAGCCCGGCGACATCGACATGATGATCGTGCGTGAGAATACCGAAGGCGAATATTCCGCGATCGGCGGCACCGCTTTTCCCGGTACCGACCGAGAGGTGGTGCTTCAGGAAACGGTCATGACCCGTACCGGCACCGACCGCATATTGCGATATGCGTTCGAACTGGCGCGGAAGCGGCCTGCCAGGCATTTGACCTCCGCCACCAAATCCAACGGTATCGCGATCACCATGCCCTGGTGGGACAGTCGCGTCGCGGAGATGGCGAAGAAATATCCGGAGGTGCGGACCGACAAATATCATATCGACATCCTCGCCGCGCAGTTCGTGATGAATCCCGACCGGTTCGACGTGGTCGTCGCCTCCAATCTGTTCGGTGACATCCTGTCCGATCTGGGGCCGGCCTGCACCGGCACGATCGGCATCGCGCCATGCGGCAACATCAATCCGGATCGCGCGGTTCCGTCGCTGTTCGAGCCGGTCCATGGCTCGGCGCCCGATATCGCCGGGCAGGGGATTGCCAATCCGGTCGGCCAGATCTGGTGCGCGGCGATGATGCTCGATCACCTCGGCGAGACGGCTGCGGCGGCGTCCATCGTCACCGCGATCGAGACGGTGCTGGCCAGCGAGGGCGGCCGCACGCGCGACCTGAGGGGATCCGCCGACACCGTGCAATGCGGCAAGGCGATCGCGGCGGCGATCGGTTGAGGACGGCGGCGGCATAATCTGCCGCCGGGTCGGAAAACTCGGCAGCTTTCCATGCCGGGAAAGGGGCGAGCGGCCCCTTCCACCGTACCGGGCGCCTAAGCTGGCATCATTCAAGACAATAAGGCCAGTCATGTTCTCCAATTCGCTGATCGAGGCGGATCGCCGCCACCTCATCCATCCCGTCACGTCATGGCGCGGGCATGAGGCGCGGGGTGCGACCGTGCTGACCGAGGGGCAGGGCATGTATCTGACCGACAGCGACGGGCATCGCCTGCTCGATGCCTTTGCCGGGCTATGGTGCGTCAATATCGGCTATGGTCACGACAGCGTGGTCGAGGCGGCCGCCGAACAGATGCGGCGCCTGCCCTATGCGACCGGCTATTTCTCCTATGCCAGCGAACCGGCGATCCGGCTGGCCGAGCGGCTGGCGGGCCTGGCACCCAAGGGACTGGACCGGGTTTACTTCACGCAAGGGGGATCGGACTCGGTCGACTCCGCGCTGCGCTTCATCGTTCACTATTGGAACGCCAGGGGCCGCCCGACCAAGAAGCATATCATCGCGCTCGACAAGGGCTATCACGGTTCGTCGTCCAATGGCGCGGGCATCACCGGCCTGCCAGCCTTCCACCGCCTGTTCGACCTGCCGCACAGCTGGCAGCATCACATTCCGGCGCCCTATCCCTATCGCCATGCGGCCGGGAACGATCCGGCGGCGGTGATCGCCGCCAGCGTCGCTGCGCTGAGGGACAAGGTTGCCGAGCTTGGGGCCGAGAATGTCGCGGCCTTCTTCGCCGAGCCGGTGCAGGGTTCGGCGGGCGTGATCGTACCCCCCAAGGGGTGGCTGGCCGCAATTCGTGCGGCCTGCACCGAACTCGGCATCCTGATGGTCGTCGACGAGGTCATTACCGGGTTCGGGCGGACGGGGCCGATGTTCGCCTGCGAGCATGAGGGCGTGTCGCCCGACCTGATGACGCTGGCGAAGGGGCTTACCGCCGGTTACGTGCCGATGGGCGCGGTGTTGATGTCGGCGGAGGTCTATGACGGAATCGCCGACGGTCCCGACAATCACCTGCCGATCGGGCATGGTGCCACCTATTCGGGACATCCGGTCGCGGCGGCGGTGGCGATGGCGGTGCTCGACCTTTACGAGGGCGGTATCATCGCCAACGGTCTCGCCCGCGCGCCGCAGCTGGCCGCCGGGCTGGCGGCGGTCGCCGATCATCCGCTGGTTGGCGACGTGCGACAGGCGGGGATGCTGGCGGGGATCGAGCTTGTCGCCGACAAGGCCGCCAAGACGCGCTTCGACCCGGCACTGGGACTGCCCGACCGGTTGGCGAAGGCAGGCTATGCCCACGGCATCATCTTCCGCGCCTTTGCCGACGGGACGATCGGGCTTGCCCCCGCGATCAGTTGCGACGAGGCGGATATGGCGACCTTGCTTGCGCGGTTGACGCGCACGTTGGATGATGTCGCCGAGCAACAGGAGGTGCGGGCCGCGCTGCGATGATCGCGGTTCGTACGGGGAATGAAGGGGTATATCCGCCACCATGACGTCAGCGCCCAAACTTGATCGACTGGACTTTCGTATTCTGGCGCAGCTGCAGCGCAACGGGCGGATCACCAATGTCGACCTGGCCGATGCGGTGGGCTTGTCGCCCAGCCCATGCCTGTCGCGGGTCAAGCGGCTGGAGAAGGCGGGCTATATCACCGGCTATGGCGCACATGTCGCGCTCGCGAAGCTGGGCGAGACGCTGACCGTCTTTACCGAGGTGACGTTGAAGGATCATCGCACCGGCGACTTTTCCCGTTTCGAACAACGCGCACGCAATGTGCCCGAGATCGTGGAATGTCATCTGGTCAGCGGTGGATATGATTATCTGATCAAGTTCATCACGCGCAATGTCTCGCAATATCAGGAACTGATCGAGTCCATTCTCGAGAGCGATTTCGGGATCGAGAAATATTTCAGCTACATCGTCCTCAAGTCGCCGATCGTGAAGCGTTACGACCCTATCGAAACCTTGTTCGAGGATCGCGGCTGACGTTGTCGGAAGGTCTGCTTATGCCCATCGATGCCCAGGAACTCGGCCATCTCGTTGCGCTTCGGCGTGATCTTCATGCGCATCCGGAACTGGGCTTTCACGAGCATCGCACCGCGGGGATCGTCGCCGATGCGCTCCGGTCCGCAGGGCTGGAGGTGACAACCGGGTTCGGCGGCACGGGGGTCGTCGGCACGCTGCGTCACGGCCCCGGCAACGGTGCGATCGGTTTCCGCGCGGACATGGATGCGCTGCCCTTCGTGGAAGCGACGGGGCTGCCCTATGCCAGCACGACGCCGGGCGTCTTTCACGGCTGCGGCCATGACGGGCACAGCGCGACGCTGATCGGGGCGGCGCGGTTTCTGGCGCGGACCCGCGATTTCTCCGGCACGATCCATTTCATCTTCCAGCCCGCCGAGGAAGGGCTGGGTGGTGCGGATGCGATGGTGCGGGACGGGCTATTCGACCGGTTCCCCTGCGACCGGGTGTTCGCGCTCCACAACTGGCCCGACCTGCCGCTGGGCAGCGCCCGGACGCGGCACGGACCGATCATGGCGGCGGCGGACCGCTTCGACATCACCATTTCGGGGGGCGGCGGCCATGCCGCCATGCCGCACCAGACGCCGGATGCCATACTGGCCGCTGCCACCCTGATCGGCGAGTTGAACACGATCGTCGCGCGCCGCGTCGCCCCTACCGAAAGCGCGGTGCTGTCGGTCACGAGGGTCACCGGCGGGGATTCGCACAATGTCATCCCGGCGGAGGTGAAGCTGACCGGCACCGTGCGCACCTTTTCGGTGGCGGTGCAGGACCGCATCGAGGAGTCGCTGCGGGCGATCTGCGAGGGTGTTGCGCGGGTGAGCGAGACGCAGGTGTCGGTCGATTATATCCGCTACTACCCCGCGACGATCAATGACGCCGCCAGCGCCGACATCGCGCTGGCGGCGGCTCGCGCAGTGTGCCCGGATGCGCAGCTTGCTGCCGATCCCGCCTTCACCTCGGAGGATTTCGCCTTCATGCTGCGGGCGCGGCCGGGCGCGTATCTGTGGCTCGGGCAACGCGACGATGGCCATGCCGCGCCGCTGCATCACCCCGGCTATGACTTCAACGATGCCGTCATTCCCTCTGGCATCGCGTGGTTCGCCCAACTGGCCCGGATCCTACTGCCCGCCTGAAGGCGGCGCCCCGGCAGAGCCGCCTCCTCCGGCGGCAAGATCGTGTCGGTGAGGTGCGCGCAAATCCGCATTTCGTTCCGATCCAGTCACGGCTTCGCAATAAAATGCTTGTCGCTGCTGCCCATGATGTCGGCATCGCAGAGAGGGCGACACAATGGCCCGCCGGTCCACGAAGACCGCGACGAAGGCCAGGGCGCCGTCACGATGAGGACGATGCGACTGCCACTATCATTTCGGGGGAAAATATATGCGCTATCGACATCTGCTATCGTTCAGCATCGCCGCTCTGGCGATCACGACATCCACGGTGGTCTCGGCGCAGACGGTGCCGGTGGCGTTTCATCCGGCGGTGGGGGCGGCCGAGGGCGATCCCAAGACCGCGGCGATCGCCGAGGAACCCCAGCAGGCCGACATCGTCGTGCAGGGCCAGCGCCAGCAATATGTCGCCGCCGTCCCCACGATCGAGGTGCCGCAGAGCATCCAGGTCCTGTCGGCCGAGACGTTGCGCGATGCGGGTGTGACCCGGCTGGACAATGCACTGGACTTCGCGACCGGCATTGCCCGCCAGAATAATTTCGGCGGCCTGTTCGACGTGTTCGCCTGCCGTGGCTTTTCGGGGGACGAAGGGTCGGCCAGCAACTATCTGGTCAACGGGTTCAACGCCGCGCGCGGCTATGGCGGGTCGCGCGACACCTCGAATGTCGAGCAGATCCAGGTGCTGAAGGGCCCCAATTCCTCGCTGTTCGGGCGCGGCGAGCCGGGCTGTACGGTCAACATCATCACCAAGAAGCCGGGCTTCGACCTGCACGGTGGCGCGATCCTGTCGGCGGGCAGCTTCAACACCTATCGCAGCGAGGGCGACTTCAACGTGCCGCTGTCGTCGCGCATCGCGATGCGCGTGACGGGCGCGGCGGAATCGGCCGACAGCTTTCGTGATTTCAATTCCAGCCGGAAGATCACGGTCACGCCCTCCTTCCTCGTCAAACTGGGCGAGGACAGCTCGGCCAGCTATGAGTTCGAGTTCATCGACCAGAAAGTGACCTTCGATCGCGGTATCGTCGCGCCGACCGGCGATCTGTCTCTCATTCCGCGCAACCGCTTTTTCGGCGAGCCGGGCGACGGACCCGTCCATGTCCGCGCCATGGGCCACCAGGCCCAGTTGCAGCATGATTTCGACAAGAACTGGTCGATCATCCTGGGCGTCGGCTATCGCGACACCTTCTTCCGGGGGGTGTCGACCGAAGCGGAGCTGGCCGCAGGGCGCCAGCGGCTCTACACCGACGGCATCACTCTTTCGCGCCAGCGACGCGACCGGGATTACAAGACCACCGACCTGACCTTCCGCGGGGAACTGAGCGGCACGTTCGATACCGGGTCCCTGACCCATCATATGATCGTCGGTGCCGACTGGGACGATTATGAGCTGGACATTGTCCAGAACCGCTATCGCCCGCCAGCCGTCGCATCGCAGACGGCCGGAAATCTGGCGGCGGGCAATCGCATCAACATCTTCGACCCCGCTTATGGCAAGCTGCCCAGCACCGGCGCGTTCCAGAGCTATCTGGAGCGTCAATATAGCTGGGGTGCCTATCTGCAGGATCAGATCGACGTCACGGACGGACTGAAGTTACGCGCGGGCGGCCGCTACGACCAGTTCGAGCAGATCATTGACGACCGTGTCTCGCGCCGCCGCGCGCAGCAGTTCCGCACCGCGTTCAGCCCCTCGGTGGGTGCGACGTATCTGTTCGGGCCGCAATTCTCGCTCTACGCCAATTACGGACGTGGCTTCCGCCCCAACAACGGCACGGACGCGAACGGCAACGCCTTTGTGCCCGAGCGTACCACCTCCTATGAGGCGGGGGCCAAGGTTTCGCTGCTCCACCAGCGGCTGACCGGCACGGTCGCATTGTTCAAGACCAACAAGAACAACGTCCTGACCGCCGATCCCATCAACGCCAATTTTTCGCTGGCGGTCGGCAAGGCACGAAGCAAGGGCGTCGAAGCCGAGCTGTCGGGCCAGCTGCCCGCCGGGTTCCGGGTCCAGCTGAACTATGCCTATATCGATGCCGAAGTGGCGCAGGATGCGCTCGACCCCAATTTCGGCTTCGGCCTGCGCGAAGGCGATCCGCTGATCAACATCGCGAAGAACAGCGGCAGCGCGCTGGTCTTCAAGGATTTCGACATTGGCGAAAAGCGCCTGACCGTGGGTGCGGGTGTCAATTATGTCGGCAAGCGCCTGGGCGAGACCGGCTACCGCTTTGCCAATGGCAGTTTCTACTATCTGCCCGCCTATACGCTGACCCGCATGACGGCGGCCTTCGAGGCAACCGATAGGCTGCGTATCTCGGGCGAAGTCACCAACCTGTTCAACGTCCACTATTTCCCCAGTTCCTATTCGCGGCTGTGGACGCTGCCGGGTGCACCGCGCCAGTTCATGGTCCGGATCGGTTATTCCTATTGATCGGTGGGCGGCCGTCTTCCCCCCGGCCTGGTCTGAAAAAGCCATGTCGGGTGAGGGGCGGCCGCTCCGCCCGCGTATTGAAGGGCAACGGTTCTTCACCCCCAATCGGAGTTTGATCCCATGCGTCGCATCCTGCTCGGCCTGGCCCTGGCCGCGTCCCTTTCCGCGCCCGTCCTGGCGCATCCCAAGCTGCTCGGGGCCAGTCCCGCCGCCGACACCACGGTCGCGACGGCACCGCGGACTCTGGTCCTCAACTTCTCCGAAAAGCTGATCGCCCCGATGTCGGGGGCCGAGCTGACCATGATCATGCCTGGCATGGCCGGGCATGCCATCCCCGTGAAGACCTCGGTCGGGGCGGACGGGCGTTCGCTGGTCCTGGTTCCTGCGTCACCCTTGCCGCGTGGCCAGTATCAAGTGGACTGGCATGTCGTGTCGGCCGACACGCATCGCATCACCGGCAGCTACAAGATTCAGGTCGGCTGACCCATGGCGGAGGCCGCGCTGATCCTTGCGCGGGGATTGTCGCTGACCATCCTTCCCGGACTGTTCGGACTGGCCCTGTTCGCAAAAGGAGGGCGGTGGCCGCTGGTAGCGGTCACCGCCCTCGCCATTCTTGCGTCGGCCATCGGCTTCGTCCTGTTGGCCGTTGCGATGACCGGCGGCGACTATGCCGCTCTGAGTGGCGACCTGCTGACCATGCTCCTCCGGGACACCGCGCCGGGGCTGGCCTTTGTGATGCGCCTGCTGCTGCTGGGGGCACTGCTTCTGACATTGCTGGTGCGGTCGGTCGTGCCACGGTCCGTCGTTGCACTGTTCGCGGCGGGCGCTACGGCGACCCTGGCCTGGAACGGGCATGGTGCCATGGACTCCGGCACGGTTGGCTGGGTCCATCTGGGTGCCGATATCGTCCATATGCTGGCGGTCGGAGCGTGGATCGGTGCGCTGATCGTCTTTCTTGGTCTTGTCGTCCACCGCGAGCCGGATCACGAGGCGGCGGCACGAGCGCTGGCGGGCTTTGCGGGCGTGGGCAGCGTGATCGTTGCCGCTATCCTGGCCACGGGACTGGTCAATGCCGCGATGCTGATCGGGGTCGATGGGATCACACGGTTGCCCGAGAGCCTTTACGGTCGGCTGATGATCGCCAAGCTGGCGCTGTTCGGGGCCATGCTGATGCTCGCCTCCGCGAACCGATACTGGCTGACCCCCGGCCTGATCGCATCCGGACGGAAGGGGCTGCGGGCGTTACGGATCAGCCTGTCGCTGGAACTGGTCGCCGCCGTGGCGATCGTTGGGCTGGTGGCCTGGGCGGGGATCTGCGAGCCGCCGATCTCCGCCATGTGATCGGCCACGCCCCGCCCGAAGCGGTCAATCGCGTATGAATGCGCTGTCGTAGAAGCCGTCGAGCCGGACGACGAGAGTCACCGGCACCGTCCCCCGGTTCTTCCAGTACCAGCCATGCGTGCCGGCAAAGGGCGCGATGAAGCTGCCCTGACCGGAGCGGACATTCTTCTGCTTCCAATAGTCGGTGAAGTCGCTCTCGCCGCCGCCGATAGGCTCGCCGTGCATGTCGGCTCGGACGAGGCCGGAGGCGCTCCAGCGGAAGTTGAAGCTGTCACCCGCCTTCATCCGCGCTTTCACCTCGACGCCCTTGCCGGGGCCAAGGGTCACGGTCTTCTCGTCGGTGCGGAAGGGCGTGATGCGGGCGATATTGGCCTGGGTTTGGGTTGGTATCGCGATGGTGGCGGGCGTGCCGATCATGGGGGCAGGGGCGTCCTCTGCCTCCTCGCCGCCAGTCGCCATGCGTGTCAGGCCCAGGAGGCGGCCGACGCCGGTCGGGTCGATCCCATATTCGGCGGGCAGGACGAACAGGGTCAGGATCGCGGCGCCCGCGCCCAGCGCGGCGAGCGAGGCGCGTCCGACGGTGCGGGGGGATGCGACGGCAGGATCGGTGGCAAGCGTGGCGGTCATGCGGCCTTCTCCATCAGGAAACCGGCGAACTGATAGCCGGTCAGGACGATACCCGCGCTCATCAGCACGGTATTGGCGACGACGACGCGGCGCGCGAAGTTCGGCGAGCGCCGCCACAGCGTCATGAGAAACAGGATCGCGCACAGGGCCAGGAACTGCCCCATCTCGACCCCGACATTGAAGCTGACGAGATTGGGGACCAATCCGTCGCGCGACGCGATCAGGCTCTGGAGCTTGGTCGCAAGACCGAAGCCGTGGAAGAGACCGAAGATCAGTACCGCGGCCTTCTGGTCGGGCTGAAACCCGATGAGCATCGGGAACGCTCCCAGATTGTCGAGCGCCTTGTAGACGACCGACAGGCCGATGATCGCGTCGATCAGATAGGGATTGGCGTGGATGTTGAAGAACACGCCCGCCAGCAGGGTCGTGCTGTGCCCGATGGCGAACAGCGTGACATAGGTGCCGACATCCTTCAGCCGATAGAGAAAGAAGATGACGCCGAACAGGAACAGCAGATGGTCGTATCCGGTGACCATGTGCTTGGCGCCCAGATACAGATAGGGGATGATATTGATCCCCGGATTGTTCTGGATGAACGCCTTGTCCCCTTCGGCGACGCCGTGTGCGGCGGCCATGCCGTGACAACCGACCGCCAGGGCGATGCCGACCAGCGGCAGCACCCTGCGTCGCATCCCGCCGGTCATCGGATCACGAAGGTCGCCGTCTGGCGCGCCTGGGTCTGACGGTCGATCAGGAGGACGCCGACCTTCGATCCGGGGGCGACGACCACGCCCTTGGCGACGAACTGGTTGCGCGCGGCCGGGGTCAGCGCGATCTCGGTCTTCTTGGCGCCCGTGGTCACGACCAGCTTGCCCGACATTCCGGACGCCGGCACCTCGTCGCCATCCTCCATCACATAGAGCGATACGCCGCCCTTGGCGCGGACCAGTTCGAATATGGTGTCCCCGACCTCGACAACCTGCCCGCCATGACGGGGCTTGTCGTCGCCATGGGCGAGGGCGGGTGACGCCGCGAGCATCAGGGGAAGGCAAGCGATGGCGCATTTCATAATCGGTCTCCGCTGGCGGTCAGGGGTCATTTCTCGGGTGCGTGCGGCAAGGTGAAGGACAGCGTCGCGGTGTGTTCGTAACGGTCGATCTTGGCCGGCTGATCGGACGGAGAGACATAGACGGCGCGCAGGACGTTCAACCCCTGGTTGCGCACCGGCAGGGTGACGGCGCCATCGGGTCCGGTCGCGATCTCGGCCGCGTCGGGGTCGTTGACCATGTCGTTGATGATCGTCGCGCCCGCGACAGGCTTGCCCTTGAAGAACACGCGGTAGGTCATCGGCGTGCCCAGCTTGTCGGGCAGGGTGCCGACCGGCACGATCTGCAGCGTCTGCGCGGGGATCAACGGCACCGGTTTTGCCAGCGGCCCCTTGATCATCGTGGCATATTTGATCGTCGTCTCGCTCTTGACGGAATTTGGCACCTCGTCCTTGGCTTTCTTGACGAATTCCCCATCGGGCAGTTTGGACCAGGTGCCGTTCTGAAGGACCGCGCTGACGATCGTCGGCGGGGCGTCGGTGTCCACCAGCACGACCGGCCCTGCCGTGCGAAGCTGCGCCCGGATGGGGTTCAGCTCGGCATCCCAGGCCTGCACGCTTTCCATATTCGGCTGGCGCTTGACCGCCTCCAGGTCGTCGCCGCCGATGCCGTAGATGATGGCGATCTGCTTGGCGCGCTGCGCGAACCAGATGCCGTGGGCATCGACCATGGTGGGGATCGAGAGCCCTGCGGACAGGACGGTGGACCAGATCAGCGTCGTTCGCTTCGCCACGTCATCACTCCTTTGCCAATGTCACCAGAGGCTAGTCGTGGATCGACCGCAGCTTTGACCGTCTTTCGCCGTCCATGCGAACAAGATGCCGCCATGGCGGTGATGCAAAGCACGTCCTTTGCCTGCCCCCGGCGGCGACCGGGGGCAGGCCCCGGATCAGGTTCGGGCCAGGCGTTCCGCGCCGGGGCGTTCCGGTGCCCTGATGCGGCGCGAGACCCAGGCCGCGATCGCGGGCAGCACGACCAGCGTCAGCGCGGTCGAGGTGATGAGGCCGCCGATCACCACCGTCGCCAGCGGCCGCTGCACCTCCGCGCCCGTGCCGGTGGCCAGAGCCATCGGCACGAAGCCCAGCGAGGCGACGAGCGCGGTCATCAGGACGGGACGCACCCGCTCCATCGCGCCTTCGGCGATGGCCTGGTCGTCCGCCTCGCCCATCTCGCGGTGGCGGGCGATGGCGCTCATCATGACCAGTCCGTTCAGCACCGCCACGCCCGACAGCGCGATGAAGCCGACCGCCGCCGTGATCGAGAAAGGGATGCCCCGTATCAGCAGTGCGAAAACGCCCCCCGCCAGCGCCATCGGCACCGCCGAGAACACGATCAGCGCGGGCACGAAACCGCCAAGTGCCATGAACAGCAGCGCATAGATGGCGAGGAAGCAGATCGGCACCACCAGCATCAGGCGAAGCTGCGCCGATTGCAGGCTCTGAAAGGTGCCGCCCCATTCGGTGTACATGCCCGGCGGCAGGGTCATCTTCGCGATCCGCGCCTCCGCTTCCGCGACGAAGCCGCCCAGGTCGCGGCCCCGGACATTGACCTGCACGGTGATCATCCGCTTGCCATTTTCGCGGCTGATCTGGTTGAGCCCCTGGGTGTAGTGGAAGCTCGCCACCTCGCGCAGGGGAACCGAGCGGGCGGTCTGGCCCTCGGCGGCGGGAAGCATCACCGGGATGGCACCCAGCGTGTCGATATCGTCGCGCTGCACATCGGGCAGGCGCACGACGACCGCGAAGCGGCGATCCCCCTCGAATAGCAAACCGGCCTCGCGTCCGCCGAGCGCCGCCGCGACGGTCGCCGCGACCGCATCGACCGACAGGCCCAGACGCCCCGCGGCCTGACGGTCGATCCGCACGTCGAAGGTCGGCGCGCCGTCGGTCTGTTCGACGCTGACATCCGCCGCGCCCGGAATCGTGCGCACGGCATCGGCGATCTTCTGCCCTTCGTCCCCCATGGCCTCGAGGTCGTCGCCATATAGCTTGATCGCGACATCGGCGCGAACGCCCGCGATCAGCTCGTTGAACCGCATCTGGATCGGCTGCTGGATCTCGGTGCGGTTGCCGATGACCTGCTTCGTCCGTTCCCCGATCCGGCGAATGATGTCGGCCTTGGTCCGCACCTCTGCGGGCCACTCGCTCTCGGGCTTGGGGATGACATAGGTGTCCGACGCGTTGGGTGGCATCGGATCGGTGCCCAGATCGGCATTGCCGTTCTTGGAAAAGACCAGCGCCACCTCGGGCAGCGTCTTCAGCGCATTCTCGATCCGCATCTGCATCTCCGTCGACTGGTCGATCGAGGCGGAGGGCACGCGAAAGTTCGTGACGGTGATATCCTTTTCGTCGAGCTGCGGCATGAACTCCTCACCCAGCCACCCGAAGCCCAGGATCGCGGCCACGAACACCGCCGCCCCGCCCAGCACGAAGGGACGCGGGCGGGCGATCGCGCGGGCGAGCAGGGGGGCATAGCGTGCCTTGAACCAGCGGATCGGCCGCACTTCGGTTTCCTCGACGCGACCCTTTATGAAGATCGCGATCATCGCGGGTACGAAGGTCAGCGAAAGAATGAAGGCGCAGCCGAGCGCGATCATCAGCGTGATCGCCATGGGTGCGAAGGTCTTGCCCTCCACCCCCTGGAAGGTGAGGAGCGGCGCGAAGGCCAGGAAGATGATCGCCTGGCCATAGACGGTCGGCCGGATCATCTCGCGCGCCGAGGCGGCGGTGGTCTCCAACCGTTCCGCGCGGGTCAGCAGTCGTCCTTCGACATGCTGCCGCTCGGCCAGATGGCGCAGCGCATTCTCGACGATGATGACCGCCCCGTCGACGATCAGTCCGAAGTCAAGCGCGCCAAGGCTCATCAGATTGCCCGAGACGCCCAGCATGTTCATGCCGGTCGCGGTCATCACCATGGTGATCGGGATGACGGCCGCGGTGATCAGCGCGGCGCGGACATTGCCGAGCAGCAGGAACAATATGACGATGACGAGCAGCGCGCCCTCGAACAGGTTCTTGCGTACGGTGGCGATGGTGGCATTGACCAGTTTCGAACGGTTGTAGACCGGCTCCGCAAAGACGTCCGGGGGCAGGGTGCGGTTGATCCGGACGAGCTTGTCGGCGACGGCGGTCGAGACGATGCGGCTATTCTCGCCGACCAGCATCAGCACGGTCGAGATGACCGCCTCGGACCCCATGCGGCTGCCGGAGCCGGTGCGGACCGCGCCGCCGATCGTCACCTGGCCGACATCGCGCACCCGGACGGGCACGGCATTGCGTGTGGCAATCACCGCGTCCTGAATGTCTTCGATCGATTTCAGCCGCGCGTCGGCGCGTACCAGAAAGCTCTCACCCGCGCGGCGGACGTAATTCGCCCCGGCCGACACATTGGCGCGCTCCACCGCATCGGCCAGCTCGGTCATGGAAATGCCATAGGCGGCCAGCGCGGACAGGTTCGGCTCGATCAGATATTGTTTGACATAGCCGCCGTTGGAATCGACCCCTGCCACACCCTTCACGGTGCGCATCTGCGGCCGGATGATCCAGTCCTGAACGGTGCGAAGATAGGCCGCCTTGGCGAGTTCGGTGGTCAGCCGTTCGCCCTCGGGCGTCAGATAGCTGCCGTCGCTCTGCCAGCCCGGCCTGCCGTCTGTCCGGGGCGCACCACGCCCATTGGGATGGCGAAAGGCGATCGAATAGAAGAAGATTTCGCCCAGGCCGGTGCTTAGCGGGGCGAGATTGGGCTGGACCCCGGCGGGCAGGCTGTCCCTTGCCTGGGCCAGTCGCTCGGCGATCTGCTGGCGCGCGAAATAGATGCTGGTGGCATCGGTGAACACCGCCGTTACCTGGCTGAAGCCGTTGCGCGACAGCGAGCGGGTCATTTCCAGACCTGGAATGCCGGCCAGCGCCGTTTCGATGGGAAAGGTCACCTGCTTTTCCACATCGACCGGGCCCAGCGCGGGAACGAAGGTACTGACCTGCACCTGGCGATTGGTGACGTCGGGCACGGCATCGATCGGAAGCTGCGTGATCTGCCACGCGCCGACCGCGATAACGGCCAGCGTCAGGACCGCGACCAGCCAGCGAAGCCGGACCGAGCCGGACAGGATGGCGGCGATCATTCCTCGCCCCCCATATCCTTTTCGAGTTCCGCCTTGATCAGAAAGGCGTTGGTCGTGGCGATTTTCGTGCCCGCCGTGATCCCGTCGGCGATGGCGACCATGCCGCCCGCCCGGCCCGCGATCCTGACCGGCCGCGCGCGAAAGCCCTGCGCCGTGCGGACGAAGACCACCTCCTGCTTGCCCAGCGTCTGCACCGCGTCTTGCGGGATCATGATGCTATTCCGCGCGGCACCGCCGCTGGCGAATATGTGGGCCTGGACAAGCTGACCGGGCGCGAGCGCGGCCGTAGAGGCGAGCGGCGTGACGATGACGGTGGCGGTGCGCGACTGGGGATCGACAACCCCGGTCGCGGCGCGGACCCGGCCCGCGACGGTCTGCCCTTCGCGGGTGACAAGTTCCACCCGGTCGCCGTCCCGGATTCGCGCGGCCTCTGCCGGGGGCACGGCGGCCGCTAGCTCCAGGCGGCGGGGATCGGCGACGCGGAACAGATTGGTCTCGGCGGCGACATATTGCCCCAGCTTCGCCTCGGTCAGGGTGACGCGCCCGGAAATGGGGCTGGTGACGGCGACGGAGCGTCCGTCCCTCGTCACCCGCGCCGCGCCCGCCGCCGCACCCGCGCGACGGGCATCGGCCTGCGCTACGGCGAGATTGGCTTCGGCCGCCTCATAGTCTGCGCGCGGCGATACGCCCTGCGCCAGCAGCCCGCGCTCGCGGGCGAGTTGTCGCCGGGCCAGCCCGACGCGGGCCATGGCGGTGGCGCGCTCCGCGGTGATCTGCGAGGCGTCGCGGCTTTCGATCAACGCCAGCGTCTGTCCGGCGCGTACCGTGTCCCCCATGCGGACGAGAATGCGCGTGACGGTGCCCGGCACGCGGGCGGTCAATATCGCATCCCCGTCCGGCGTGGCCTGCACGGTGGCGGTGGCGATCACGGCCTGGTCCAGTTCCCCCGTGCCTGCAGCCGAGACGGCGATCTGCGAGGCCGTTATGGCCTGTGGCGAGATGGCCAGCGTGTCGCGGGGCCCGGTCTTGGTCGAGGACGGAGAGGCGGGGGGAGGGGTGGGCGGTGCGCCGGGCTGGGTCAGCTTCGCGGCGGCGAAGCCGAACGTGGCCGCTGCTGCCAGGCCGAGCGTGGTCCCTGCGTAAAGACGATATCGGGCGGTCATTGGACCGGTTCTCCGGTAATGCTGAGGCCTGCGAGGCGAGCGAGTGAGGCGCGCGCGTCGAAGCGTGCGATGTCGGCGTCCAGAATGACCCCACGCGCGGCGCCGAGATTGTGGCGAGCGCTCAGAAGCTCGCTCAGCGGGGCCTTGCCCGCCTCATAGGCAATGCGGGCCAGCCGATAGGCTTCCTCCGCGGTCGCGAGCGTCCGGCGTGCCGCGACACCCCGCGCGTCAGTCGCCGCGATCAGGGCCCGTGCGGAATGGGCACCTGCTTCGGCTTCCAGTCGGGCGGCGGCGGCCCGCGCCTCGCGGCCCTGCAATTCGGCCTGGGCGGCGGCGATATTGCCGCGATTGCGATCGAACACCGGCAGGGGAATCGTCACGCCCGCGACGATGGCGGGCCCTCTGGCGACCCGCAACTGACGTACCCCCAACTGGGCGGTGATATCGGGCGTCGCGCGCCGCCGCTGCACGGTGACGGCCTGGGCGGCGGCCTCGCGTTCGGCCATGGCGAGGCGCACGGTCGCGCTTTGGAGCGGGGCGACCGGACCGCTCGGCGGCTGCGCAATCACACGATCGATGAGGGACTCCGCCAGACCCGTATAGGGCGTGGGCGATCCCGCCAGCGCCGCCAGCCGCGCAAGCGCACCGACCCGCTGCGCATGTGCGATTTCCAGGTCCGACTCCATCGTATGCAGCTCGGTCTCGGCCTGGACCTGGCGCAATCGGGCTTCCTTGCCCGCCGCAACCAGCGCGCGGGCGACCTTCAGCACGTCGGTCGCTTCCTCGACCTCATCCTCGGCCAGAGCGATACGACGGTCCGCGATCTCGGCGGCTGCATAGGCACGCGCCAGTTCGGTCGCGAAGGCGCTGCGCCCTTCGACCCCGCGCGCCGACGCGGCTGCCACTGCCGCATCCCCGGCGGCGATCCGCGCGGCGCGCTTGCCGCCGAGTTCGATCGGCTGGTCGATTTGAAACGTCGTCTGCTGCTGGTCGCGGGCATTGGTGCGCAGGTCGCCCGCGAAATTCTCGCCATAGAGATTGATCGACGGATTGGGGCGCGCCCGCGCCTGTTCGGCATGGCCGCGCGCCTGCGCCACATCGGCGTCGAGCGCGGCAACGCGCGGCGCATCGCGCGCCCGACGCAGCAATTCCGGGAAAGGAGGCGCGGTCTGCGCCCAGCTCGCACCGGCAGGGCATAGCGCCGCCAGCGTACCGGCAAGCGCCATCATGCGCGCCCGGCCAATATAACCGTTCATATCTTCGCTGTTCCTGCCACATGGGAAGCCTGTTGGCGCCGAAGCGCCCAACCGGGCTCAGCGGCGCGGGGGCCTCAGCAATGTCACGGGGGCGATACCTCCGAGCCGGTCTTCCATGGCGATCGTCCAGCGGATGGCGGGGGTGTCGATCATGCGCGCAAGGGGCGTGACGCCGGCATGGACGACCCATTGGCCGACCGTATGCGCAAGCGCATGAAGGGGCGCGTCGGGATCGCTGTGCGATGCGGCATGGTCGTGCAGTATGACGACGGCATGGACGGCATCTTCATCATGCACCATGGCGCTATGCCAGCCCGACAAGCCGATCAGCCCGGACACCGCCAGCAAAGCCAGCGCAGCGCTCAGAAAGACGGATCGGACGTGACGGGTCGCCATAAACACGAGCATGTCCTGCCGGACTGGTTGAGGCAAGCCCACCGCGATCTTCGATCCCGCAGGATCGCCCGTGACGGGGCCGTCATTTGGCAGATCATTCCGCCATAGCCATGGGGCATGGACGCAAGTTGACGCGCGCCGCCGACACGGGAAGGGCAGCGCGCGTCGTGTTTTCAGGGCCTTATCCAGCGGTCGGTCAGACGGGCTCGCGAGTATCAGGGCAGAGTTTACGGATCATACTCGCCGACGCATCGGCGCCCCCTCCGACCTGGGGGCGATCACCGGTCTTATGCCGTCGCGCCGCCGTCGATGTTGAGCGTCGTGCCGGTGATATAGCTCGCATCCGGTCCGGCGAGGAACGCGACCGCGCCTGCGATCTCCTCGACCTTGCCGTATCGGCCGAGCGGGATCGCTTGCAGCACTTGCCCCGCGAACTCGCTGTCGGCGGGGTTCATGTCGGTGTCGATCGGTCCCGGCTGGACGGTGTTGACCAGGATGTTGCGGGGCGCGAGGTCCTTGGCCCAGCCGCGCGCCAGTGCCGCCACCGCTGCCTTGGTCGCGCTGTAGACCGTGGTCGCGGGGAAGGCCATTTCGCCCGAGATGCTACCGATCAGGATGATCCGGCCGCGGTCGCGCAGATGCGGCAGCGCCGCGCGGGTGCCGACATGGAGGCCCTTCACATTGACGCCGAACTGGCGGTCATAGGTCTCGTCGGTATCCTCGGCGAGCGTGGAGAATTCGGCGACACCGGCATTGTGGACCAGGATGTCGATCCCGCCCAGGGCCGCGGCCGCCTGTTCGACGCCTGCGCGCTGCGAGGCCGGATCGGCGGCATCGGCCTGGAAGGCGAAGGCGGTGCCGCCCGCGCGCTCGATCGCTGCCACGGTGGCGTCGGCCGCTGCCTTGTTCCCGGCATAGGTGATCGCCACGGTCGCGCCATCGGCCGCGAGCCGCTTGGCGATGGCCGAGCCGATACCGCGCGAACCACCGGTGACGAGGGCTGTCTTGCCTGCAAGAGACATGTGCATTCTCCAAAAAACTGGGCCCGCGATCACGATGTCGTGCGCTGTCGGCAGGCGGGAGATGGGGTCACGGTTCAATGGTTCAATATTCCCGAACTATTAAATTTACCGTAGAGCCCTATATCTGTTGCATGCCCCGCTTCACCCATCCCCGGCTGGAGGACGTTCCGCTTGATCTGGCGCTGCATGCGCTGGCCGATCCCAATCGGCTGGCCATGGTGGCGCGGCTTGCCGCGACCGAACGGCTGAGCTGCACCGACGCCGCCCCGTGCGAGTCGATCCCGAAGAGCACGTTGTCCAACCATTTGAAGCTGCTCCGCGCAGCCGGGCTGATCGAGACGACGCAGGCGGGGCGCGAGATGATCAACACGCTGCGCCGCGCCGAATTCGACCAGCGCTTTCCCGGCCTGCTCGACGCGGTGCTCGCCAACCGACCGGCCTGATTACCCGCCGATCGCGTTCAGCTGCGCTACCGCATCCTCGGGCAGCGTCATCGAGGCGGCGGCGAGATTCTCGTGAAGGTGCGCGACCGACGAGGTGCCGGGGATCAGCAGGATGTTGGGCGAGCGCTGAAGCAGCCAAGCGAGCGCCACCTGCATCGGCGTCGCGTCGAGCCGTGCCGCGACGTTGGACAGCGCCGCCGACTGGAGCGGGCTGAACCCGCCGAGCGGGAAGAAGGGCACATAGGCGATGCCTTCCGCCGCCAGCGCGTCGATGAAGCGATCGTCGTCGCGGTGGGCGAGGTTGTACTGGTTCTGGACGCCGACGATCTTCGCGATGTCGCGGGCTTCCTCGAACTGCCTCGGCGTCACGTTGCTGAGCCCGATATAGCGTACCAGCCCCTGGCGTTGTAGGTCCGCCACCGCCCTCAACGGCGCGGCGAGCGACCCTTCCGCCGGACCGTGGACGTCGAACATCAGCCGCAGATTGACGACGTCGAGCGTCTCCAGCCCCAGGTTCGTCAGATTGTCCTCGACCGCGCGGGCCAGTTCGTCCGGTTCGAACGCGGGCAGCCATGAGGCGTCGTCACCGCGCCGCGCGCCGATCTTGGTCACGATCAGCAGGTCGTCGGAATAGGGGGACAGCGCTTCGCGGATCAGCCGGTTGGTGACATGCGGGCCGTAGAAATCGCTGGTGTCGATATGGTTGACCCCAGCCTCGACGGCGGCGCGCAGGACGGCGAGCGCGGCATCATGGTCGCGCGGCGGACCGAACACGCCCGGCCCGGCGAGTTGCATCGCACCGTAACCCAGCCGCTTCACTTGGCGGCCCGCGAAGGAATAGGTGCCTGCCTGGTCGATCGTCATCGTCGTGTCTCCTGTGCTGTCCCCGAAATACGGCTTGCGGATCATCGCGATAAGCCGGAGTGATCCGCACGGGCTGTACGGAAAACCGAACGATGAAGGCGGACCTTGCCGATCTCAACGCATTCCTGGCGGTCGCGCAGGCGCGGGGCTTCCGCGACGCGGCGCGGACCGTCGGGTCGAGCGCCTCGACGCTCAGCGAAGCGGTGCGGCGGCTGGAGGCGCGGCTGGGCGTCCGGCTGCTCCATCGCACTACGCGCAGCGTCGTGCCGACCGAGGCGGGGGCGCGGCTGATCGAGCGGCTGGCCCCGGCGCTGGGCGAGGTGGAGGCGGCGCTCGACGTCGTGAACCTGTTCCGCGACCGCCTGGCGGGCACGCTCAAGCTCAACGTGCCGGTCAGCGCGGCGCGGCTGGTGCTGCCCGCGATCCTGCCCGGCTTCCTGGCCGCCTATCCGGACATCCAGGTCGAGATCGTCGCCGAGGACGGCTTTGTCGACATGGTGGCATCGGGCTGCGACGCGGGCATCCGCTATGACGAGCGGCTGGAGCAGGATATGATCGCGGTCCCGATCGGTCCGCGTAGCCAGCGTTTCGCGACCGCGGCGGCACCCGCCTATCTGGACGCGCGGGGTAGGCCGAGCCATCCGCGCGACCTGCTCGGCCATGCCTGTCTGCGCGGCCGCTTCACCAGTGGCGCACTGACCAGTCCATGGGAGTTCGAGCGGTCCGGCGAGATCGTGCGGGTCGAGCCGCAGGGACCGCTGATCGCCAGCGTATCCGGCGCGGCGGATCTACTGGTGGACGTGGCGCTCGCGGGCGGCGGGATCATCCACCTGTTCGAGGACTGGCTCGCGCCGTCGCTGGCAAACGGCACGCTCGAGCCGGTGCTGCCCGACTGGTGGCAGTCCTTCTCGGGCCCGTTCCTCTATTATTCGGGCCGCCGTCTGGTGCCGCCGCCGCTACGGGCGTTCGTCGACTATATCCGTGGTTAGAGCATCGCGAGCGGTTCGGGACCGCGTGGGGGCGGAAAGAGCCTGTCGAGGCGGTGCAACTCGGCGTCGGACAGGGTGAGGTCCAGCGCGGCGCAGTTGTCCCGCACATGCGCGACCGATCCGGCCTTAGGGATGGGCAGGACGCCGTCCCGCGCCAGCAGCCAGGCCAGGGCGAGCTGCGCGGTCGTTATGTTGCGGTCCCCGGCCATGGCGGCAAGCTCGGTATGCGCCAGCAGGCGGCCTTGCTCTACCGGGCTATAGGCCATGACCGGCATGCGCTGCTGCCCGAGCCAGGGGATCAGGTCATATTCCGGACCGCGCCGGGTCAGGTTGTAGAGGATCTGGTCCGTTTGGCAGCGTTCGCCGCCGCTCGCGACGAGTTCCGCCATGTCGTCCGTGTCGAGGTTGCTGACGCCCCAGCGCAGGATCTTGCCCGCCGCGACTAGCCGCTCCATCGCCTCGACCGTCTCGGCCAGCGGCACATTGCCCCGCCAGTGCAGTAGGTACAGGTCGAGCCGGTCGGTGCCGAGCCGGTCGAGGCTCGCCTCGCAAGCCCGCTGGAGCCGATCGCGCGAGGCATTTTGCGGATAGGCCTTGCTGACGAGGAACACTTCGTCGCGCAGGCCCGCTATCGCCTCGCCGACGAGGCGCTCGGACTCGCCATCGGCATACATCTCGGCGGTGTCGATCAGGCTCAGGCCGAGCGACAGCCCCTCGCGCAGCGCGGCGATCTCGTCGGATCGGCGGGTGGCGTCTTCGGCCATCATCCAGGTGCCCTGGCCCAGCGCGGGGGCGGTTGTACCGTCGGGAAAGCGGATCGTCTTCATGCGGCGGTCAACGTCCGCCCGGTGAGATGGTGCCGCTGGAGGAAAGCGAGGAGCGGGGACCGGGCCCAATCCTCAATCGTTCAGCCAATCCGCCGTGATCACGCCGCTATGCCCTTCCGGCGCCAGCGCGGCGCGCAGGGCTTCCAGCAGCGGCGGCAGCGCCTGGGTGAAGGCATAGGGCGGATTGACTATGAAGAGGCCCGCGCCGTTATAGATGCCGGGCTGATCGGCATCGTACAGCCAATGTTCCACCGACAGGAATTTCGGGATGCCGAGCCTCCGCAGCTGGTCCTTCCACCGCTGATGCGTCGTGCGGTCTTTCAGCGGATACCAGATGACCGTCACGCCATGGGCCCATTTGCGGTGCGCCGCGGCGAGGGTCGCGGTGATGCGGGCGCGTTCGTCGGTCTGCTCATAGGGCGGATCGACCACCACCACGCCGCGACCGGTGCGGGTCGGCAGCATCGCCAGCCAAAGCTCATAGGCATCGCGCTCATGCACGGCCGCAGGCGTACCGCGCATCGCGCCGCGTAGCGCACGGGCATCCTCGGGATGCTTCTCGTTGAGGATCAGCAAGTCCTGCGGGCGCAACAGCTGCGCCAGGAATTGCGGCGAGCCGGGGTAGAGGCTTGGTTCCGCCCCGTCATTCACCGCCTGCACGGCGGCGCGATAGTCGTCCAGCAACGGGTTCGGATCGGCAAAGGCCCGCACCACGCCCTGGGCGGCCTCGCCGGTGCGTTGGGCCTGCTCGCCGCCGAGGTCGTAGAGCCCGCAACCGGCATGAGTATCGATCAGGGTCAGTGCACCCTGTTTCTGCTGCAAAGCCCGGACAAGGGCGATCAGCAGGCTGTGCTTCACGACATCGGCGCTGTTGCCGGCATGGAAGGAATGGCGATAATTCATGGAAATCCAAAACTCTGCCGAATGGCCCTCATGCGATCTGCCGTACGGGAAGGCCGATCGCGAGACGATGGCGGCAACCCATCCGCAGCTCGTATGAGCCGGGCGGAGGCCGTCAAGTCGCCTCCGGGCAAAGCCTCAAATCAGGTTTCGCGGTCGGCGGCAACCGGCAACGGGCAGGGGCGCGGCCCGCAATGCCTCCGGCCGCCCGCCAGACAGCGTCATCGCTCCGATTTGCCCGGCGGAGAAACCTCCTCGAACGCGCCCGGCGCGATCCCGGCGACGGACCAGTCGCCGATCGACCAGCGGACCAGCCTCAGCGTGGGCAATCCGACCGCCGCCGTCATGCGCCGCACCTGCCGGTTGCGGCCTTCGCGGATCGTGATCTTCAGCCAGCTGTCGGGAATGGACTTGCGCTGACGGATGGGCGGATCGCGCAGCCACAGGTCCGGCGCGTCGATACGCGCGACCTCTGCAGGCAGGGTCATGCCATCCTTGAGCCGGACGCCCCGCCGCAGGCCCTCCAGTTCCTGGTCCTGCGGATCGCCTTCGACCTGCACCAGATAGGTCTTGGGCATCTTGAAGCGGGGATCGGCAATGCGCGCCTGCAGCCGCCCGTCATCGCATAGCAGCAACAGGCCCTCGCTATCCCGATCGAGCCTTCCGGCGGGATAGACGCCCTTCACCGCGATGAAGTCGGACAGGGTCGCGCGGACCGTCGGCGATCCGCGATCCGTAAATTGCGATAGGACCCCGAAGGGTTTGTTGAACAACAGCAGGCGGCTCATCCCGCGCTCATATCGCCCGGCTGCGGCTTTGTCTTCTGGCGCAGGGCGCCGCCGGTCCACGCGCGCGCGCCGTGTCGCAAATCTTCGGGGCGGGCGGCGCACGCATCCCGGCGTCGGGGCGGGCGAGGCATCATCCTGCCCAAAGCGTCGGGGGAGCTTGGACATGATGACCTTGGACAATTGCGGGGAGGACGCTGGCGCTCCGTTCTTCGGCGGGGCGCTGCGGGACGCCGACCCGGCCGTCGCGGCGGCGATCGAGGCGGAATGGGTGCGCCAATCCGACAAGCTGGAACTGATCGCGTCGGAGAATATCGTCTCCACGGCGGTGCTCCAGGCGCAGGGTTCGGTCCTGACCAACAAATATGCCGAGGGTTATCCGGGGCGCCGCTATTATGGCGGGTGCGAGCATGTCGACGTGACCGAGCAGCTTGCCATCGACCGGGCGTGCGCGCTGTTCGGCGCGCGGTTCGCCAACGTCCAGCCGCATTCCGGCGCACAGGCCAATATGGCGGTGCAGTTCGCGCTGATGAAGCCCGGCGATACGCTGATGGGGATGAGCCTGGCGCATGGCGGGCATCTGACCCATGGCGCGGCGCCGACCTTTTCGGGCAAGTGGTTGAACGCGATTCCTTACGGCGTGCGCGAGGAGGATCAGCGGATCGACTATGACGCGGTCGCCGAGCTGGCGCGGGACTATCATCCCCGGCTGATCATCGCGGGCGGCTCGGCCTATCCGCGCCAGATCGATTTCGCACGGTTCCGGGCGATCGCGGACTCGGTCGATGCGGTGCTGATGGTCGACATGGCGCATTTCGCCGGACTGGTGGCGGGCGGCGTTCATCCCAATCCGCTGGACCATGCGCATGTCGTCACGACCACGACCCACAAGACGCTGCGGGGGCCGCGCGGGGGCCTGATCCTGACCAATGACGAGGCGCTGGCGAAGAAGGTCAACTCGGCCATCTTCCCCGGCATCCAGGGCGGGCCGCTCGAGCATGTCATCGCGGCCAAGGCGGTCGCGTTCGGCGAGGCGCTGCGCCCGTCCTTCCGGGACTATGCCCGGCGCGTCGTGGACAATGCCCAGGCCCTGGCCGCCGCGCTGGCCGCGAACGGCTACACCATCGTGTCCGGCGGCACCGACACCCATGTCGTGCTGGTCGACCTGAGGTCCAAGGGCCTGACCGGCAAGCGCGCCGAACAGATCCTGGATGCCGCCGGCATCACCTGCAACAAGAACGGCATCCCGTTCGATCCGGAGAAACCCGCCGTGACATCTGGTATCCGTCTCGGGAGCGGCGCGCTGACCAGCCGCGGCTTCGACGTCGCCGCCTTTCAGCAGGTCGCGCGGCTGATCAACCGCATCCTCGACGCGGCCTCCGCCGGGGACGTGCCCGACGCGCTGATCGAACAGACACGGGGCGAGGTGGTCGCGCTGTGCGCCCGCTATCCGATCTATGCGACGTCGCGCGGCTGAGGCCGGGAAAGGGAGGGGGACGATGCAGCGCTTTTCCGCATTCTCGCTATTCCGGCAGGGGCTCGGCGGTCACAAGGGGTGGAGGCCGCAATGGCGCAACGCCAGCCCCAAGCCCTCCTATGATGCGATCATCGTCGGCGGCGGCGGGCATGGACTGGGTGCGGCCTATTATCTGGCCAGCCGGTTCGGCATCCGGAATGTCGCGGTGGTCGAAAAGGGGTGGATCGGCGGCGGCAATACCGGGCGCAACACCACCATCATCCGTTCCAACTATCTCTTCGACGAAAGCGCCGCGCTCTACGACCATGCGCTGAAGATGTGGGAGGGGTTGAGCCAGGAACTCAACTACAACGTCATGTTCTCGCAGCGCGGCGTGATGATGCTGGCGCACAACATCCACGACGTGCAGGTCTTCAAGCGGCACGTTCATGCCAACCGGATCAACGGCGTCGACAATGAATGGCTGACACCGGAAGAGGCCCAGGCCTTTTGTCCGCCGCTGAACATCTCGCCCAATATGCGCTATCCGGTGCTGGGCGCGGCGCTCCAGCGGCGGGGCGGCACCGCACGGCACGATGCGGTCGCCTGGGGCTATGCCCGCGCCGCCGACGCGCTGGGCGTCGACATCATCGAGAATTGCGAAGTCACCGGCATCCGCCGCGACGCGAGCGGCGCGGTGACGGGCGTGGAGACGACGCGCGGCTTCATCGGATCGAAGCGTGTCGGCGTCTCGGCGGCGGGGCATACCAGCGTGGTGCTGGGCATGGCGGACGTCCGGCTGCCGCTGGAAAGCTATCCGTTGCAAGCCCTGGTGTCGGAACCGGTGAAGCCGATCTTCCCCTGTGTCGTCATGTCCAACACCATCCACGCCTATATGAGCCAGTCCGACAAGGGCGAGCTGGTGATCGGGGCGGGGACCGATGCCTATACCAGCTATACGCAGCGGGGCGGCCTGCACATCGCCACGCATACGCTGGAGGCGATTTGCGAGCTGTTCCCGCAGTTCCGGCGGATGCGGATGCTGCGCAGCTGGGGCGGGATCGTCGACGTGACGCCCGACCGCTCGCCGATCATCGCCAGGACGCCGGTGCCGGGCCTGTATGTCAATTGCGGCTGGGGCACGGGCGGGTTCAAGGCGACGCCCGGCGCCGCGCATCTGCTGGCCCACACCATCGCGCGCGACGAGCCGCATCCGATCAACGCCCCCTTCACGATCGAGCGATTCCGCGACGGCCAAATGATCGACGAGGCGGCGGCCGCCGCCGTCGCCCACTGAGAGGCGCGACCATGCTTATCATCCCCTGTCCCTATTGCGGCGAGCGGCCCGAGCTGGAGTTCAGCTATGCCGGAGAGGCGCATATCGAGCGTCCGGCACAGCCGGCCGAGCTGACCGATGCGGAGTGGAGCACCTATCTCTACACCCGGTCCAATCCCAAGGGGCGACATGCCGAGCGCTGGCGTCACCTTCATGGCTGCGGCCGTTTCTTCAATGCCATCCGCGACACGCGGACCGACGCGTTCGTCGCGACCTACAAGGTGGGCGAACAGCCGCCCGAGGGAGAGCGGGCATGACGACCGGCCATCATCGCATCGCGCCGGGCCGCGTCACCACCGGACGCACGCTGCGCTTCACCTTCGACGGCAAGGGGTATACGGGGCAGGAGGGCGACACGCTCGCTTCGGCATTGCTGGCGAACGGCGTGCACCTGGTCGGGCGGTCGTTCAAATATCACCGGCCGCGCGGCATCATGGGCGCAGGCGCGGACGAGCCCAATGCGCTGGTGGGCATTCGTCGCGACCGGGCACGCTATACCCCCAATCTGCTCGCGACCCAGGTCGAACTCTATGACGGGCTGGATGCGGTCAGCCAGAACCGGCACCCGAGCCTCGAACATGATCGCATGGCGATCAACGACCGGCTGTTGAGCCGCTTCATTCCGGCCGGCTTCTACTACAAGACGTTCATGTGGCCCAAAAAGGCGTGGGACCGGCTGTACGAACCGCGCATCCGCGAGGCGGCGGGGCTGGGCGTCGCACCGTCCGAGCCCGATCCGGATCACTATACGCAGCGTTACGCGCATTGCGACGTGCTGGTGGTAGGCGGCGGACCGGCGGGGATCGCGGCGGCGCGGCAGGCGGCGGAGGCGGGCGCGCGGGTGATGCTGTGCGACGATCGCCCCCGGATCGGCGGATCGCTGCTGGCGGCGGCCGACACCATGATCGACGGGCTGTCGGCGACGGAGTGGCTGACGCGGGAGTTGGCGGCACTGGCCGCGTTGCCGGGCGTCACGCTTTTGCCGCGCACGATCGCCTTTGGCTATTATCCGCACAACTGGATCGGGCTGACCGAGAAGCTGACCGATCATCTCGCGAACCCGGCCGAGGGCATGCCGCGCGAGCGGCTGTGGCAGGTGCGCGCACGCCAGGTCGTGCTCGCCACAGGTGCGATCGAGCGGCCGCTGGTCTTCCCCGACAATGACCGGCCCGGCATCATGCTGGCGGACGCCGCGCGCACCTATCTCCAGCAATATGGCGTCGCGGTCGGGCAACGCGTCGTCATCGTCGGGGCACACGACAATGCCTATCGCGTCGCGCACGAGATGGCGGCGGCGGGCGTGACGGTCGTGGCGGTCGCGGACATCCGCCCGCGTTCCGCCGCCTCTGAGGCGGCGCAGGCGGCGGGGCTGCCGGTCGCGACCGATGCCAGGATCGAGGGTACGACGGGCGGCCTGCGGGTCGCGTCCATCACCATCACCGCGCAGGGCAAGACCGTGCGTCATGACTGCGATGCGGTGCTGATGGCGGGTGGCTTCACGCCCAGCGTCCACCTCTTCTCCCAATCGCGCGGAAAGCTGGCCTGGGACGAGGGGCTCCAGGCCTATCTGCCCGATGTCTCGGCCGAGGCGGAGCGATCGGCGGGCGCGTGCCGGGGCCGGTTCGCGCTGGCCGAGGCACTGGGCGACGGCATCGCGGCGGGGCGGGACGCAGCGTCGGCGGCGGGCTTTACGGCGTCCGGCCCGGCCGAGCTTCCGACGGTCGCGCTGCGCCATGCGCAAGGTCATGGCGGCCATATGGGCGCGGCCCCGACGTCGCGCGATCTGGGCAAGGCCAAGGCGTTCGTCGACTGGCAGAACGACGTCACCGCCCGCGACATCCTGCTGGCGACCCGCGAGGGGTTCCTGTCGATCGAGCATGTCAAGCGCTACACGACGACGGGCATGGCTACCGACCAGGGCAAGCTGTCCAATATCAACGCGCTGGGCATCGTATCGGAGGCGACGGGGCGGGCGATCCCGGAGATCGGGCTGACCACCTTCCGCTCGCCCTATACGCCGGTCACCTTCGGCGCACTGGCGGGCCATGCGCGCGGCGACCTGTTCGATCCGGCGCGGATCACCGCGATCCACGACTGGGCCAGGGAGCAAGGCGCGGCGTTCGAGGATGTCGGCAACTGGCGCCGCGCGCATTACTTCCCGCGTCCCGGCGAGGACCTGCATGCCGCCGTCGCGCGCGAATGCGTGGGCGTACGGCGGGGCGTCGGCATCTTCGACGCCTCGACGCTGGGGAAGATCGAGATCGTCGGGCCGGATGCGGCGGAGTTCATGAACCGCTTCTTCGTCAATGCCTGGACCAAGCTGGGCGTCGGCAAGTGCCGCTATGGCGTTCTGCTGCGCGAGGACGGCTTCGTGATGGACGACGGCGTGGTCGGGCGGCTGGCGACGGATCGTTTCCATGTGACGACGACCACCGGCGGCGCGGCGCGGGTCCTAGGCATGATGGAGGATTATCTCCAGACCGAATGGCCGGACCTGAATGTCTGGCTGACCTCGACGACCGAGCAATGGTCGGTAATCGCGGTGCAGGGCCCGAAGGCGCGCGAGGTGATCGCGCCGCTGATCGAGGGGCTGGACATATCGGCCGCCGCCTTCCCGCACATGAGCATCGCGGATGCCGGCATCTGCGGCGTGCCGATGCGGCTGATGCGGGTCAGCTTCACCGGCGAACTGGGCTTCGAGGTGAACGTGCCGAGCGGCCATGGCCGCATGGTGTGGGAAGCCATATGGGAACGCGGCAAGGCGTTCGACATGGTGCCCTATGGCACCGAGACGATGCACGTCCTGCGCGCGGAAAAGGGCTATATCATCGTCGGACAGGAAACCGACGGGACGGTCACGCCCGACGATGTCGGCCTGTCCTGGGCGATCGGCAAGGCGAAGCCCGATTTCGTGGGCAAGCGCTCGCTCGCCCGGCCCGCAATGACGGCGCCCGATCGCAAACAGCTGGTCGGCCTGAAGAGCCTGGACGGTCGAACGGTGCTGGAGGAGGGCGCGCAGATCGTGGCGCCGTCGGCCGCCACGACGCCGATCGGGCATGTCACCTCCGCCTATCGCAGCGCCGTACTGGACGCACCGATCGCGCTGGCGCTGGTGCGCGGCGGCCGCCAGCGGCTGGGCGAGACGCTCCACGTGCCCATGCCGGGCGGGCCGATCGCGGTCGAGATCGTCTCCCCCGTTTTCTACGATCCGGAAGGCACCCGCATCGATGTCTGATCTCTCCCCCGCTTCGCCTTTCGCGGCCGGCAGCGCGTCGGTCCGTCCGCTGGGCCATTTCGGCCGTGCCGTGCTGCGCTGTCCGGCGGCGAGCCTTGATCTGGTCGCCAAGCGGCTCGGCATCGTCCTGCCGCGCGAGGCTTGCCGCTCGGCGATCGAGGCGGATGTCGCGGCCCTTTGGCTGGGGCCGGACGAATGGCTGCTCCTGGCGGCGGATGCGCGCGATGACTGGGTGGCGACGCTCCAGGCGCGGCTGGGCGATGCCGTGTGTTCGCTGGTCGATGTCAGCCATCGGCAGGTCGCGCTGGAGATTGCGGGCGGGCGCGTGATGGCCGAGACATTGTTGGCGAGCGGCTGCGCGCTCGACCTGTCGCTTCGCGCCTTTCCGGTCGGGATGTGTACGCGGACCATGTACGACAAGGCGGAAATCATCCTCTGGCGCCGCGCGCCGGACCGTTTCCATCTCGAGACGTGGCGGTCCTTCGCGCGCTATGTCGAGGGGCTGCTCCACGTCGCGGAGACCGAGGCGTAGGCCGATGCTGGGCGTGCGGGACCTGTTTCGCGTCGGCATCGGGCCTTCCTCGTCGCACACGGTCGGGCCGATGAAGGCGGCGCACGGCTTTGCGGCAAGGCTCAGGGGCCTGGCGTTCGAGCGGGTGCGGGTCGACCTTCTGGGCTCACTGGCCTGGACGGGCATGGGCCATGCGACCGACAAGGCGGTCATGCTGGGGCTTGCGGGCTTTCTCCCCGACACGATCGAGCCGGAGCAGATCGACCTGGTCGTCGAGCAGGCCCGTGCCGCGCGGAGCCTGGTGGTGGCCGGTCGCGCGATCGCCTTCGATCCCGACGCCGACATCGTCTTCGACCGCGACGGCGAGACGCCGGTCCATCCCAACACGCTGCGTCTCGTCGCGCTGGGCCGGGACGGGGAGGCCGTGGTCAGCGAGCGTTGGTGCTCGATCGGCGGCGGGTTCATCGTGCCGGAGGAGCGGTTCGGGGAAGATGCGGCCGAGGACGATCCCGGCGAGCCGCCCTTTCCGTTTCGCACCGCCACGCAGTTGCTGGCCATCTGCCGTCGGCACGGCCTGTCGATCGCCGAGGTGATGCGCGCCAACGAACGCGCGCGCGCCTCGGAGGAGGAACTGGATGCCTATCTGGACCGGGTCATCGCGGTGATGATGACCTGCATCGACCGGGGGATGCAGACCGAGGGGGTCCTGCCGGGGCGGCTGAAGGTGCCGCGCCGGGCACCCGCCCTGCGCCAGAAGCTGGCCGCCGACCGTTTCCGCAACCGGCAGGCGCCGCACAATATCATGGACCATATCAGCCTGTTCGCCATCGCGGTGAACGAGGAGAATGCGGCGGGCGGGCGCGTCGTCACTGCGCCGACCAATGGCGCCGCCGGGGTCGTGCCCGCCGTGCTGCGCTATTACCGCGATTTCTGGCCCGATGCCGACCGCGCGGGCATGCACGACTTCCTGCTGACCGCCGGTGCGATCGGGGTGCTGACCAAGCTCAACGCCTCGATCTCCGGCGCGGAGGTCGGCTGTCAGGGGGAGGTCGGGACCGCCAGCGCGATGGCCGCCGCCGGTCTGGCCGCGGTGATGGGCGCCAGCGACGCGCAGACCGAGAATGCGGCCGAGATCGCGATGGAGCATCATCTCGGCATGACCTGCGATCCGGTCGCGGGGCTGGTGCAGGTGCCCTGCATCGAGCGCAATGCCTTTGGTGCGGTCAAGGCGATCAATGCGGCATCTCTGTCGCTGCGCGGCGACGGGACGCATATCGTCTCGCTCGACCAGGTGATCGAGACGATGATGCGCACCGGCACCGACATGCACGCCAAGTACAAGGAGACGTCGCAAGGCGGCCTGGCGGTGAGTTTTCCCGAATGTTGACGAGTGGATCATGACCGAAGACGAAATCTACGCCCAGTTCGCGGCCGCCGGGATCGCGATGGAGAAGATCGAGCATCCGCCCGTCTTCACCGTCGAGGAGAGCGCGGGCATCCATGCCGCCTTGCCCGCCGCGCACACCAAGAACCTGTTCCTGAAGGACAAGCAGAAGCGCTTCTGGCTGATCGTGCTGCCGCATGACCGGCGTGCCGACCTGAAGGCTTTTGCCGAGACGCTGGGCGCGGGCAAATTCTCGTTCGGCAAGCCCGACGAGATGGAGCAGCTGCTGGGCGTGACGCCGGGCGCGGTGACGCCGCTGGCGGTCACGCACGCGCCGCCCGGCCCGGTATCGCTGGTCTTCGACGACAGCTTCCGCCACGCCGAGCGGATCGCCGTCCATCCGCTGCGCAACAGCGCGACCATCGCGGTGCCGTTCGCGCCGATGGTCGCATGGCTGGAGGGGCTTGGCCATGACGTGCGGGTCGTCGCGCTGCCGGGCGGGGCATCCGCAGCGCCGTGAGGTCGCGATCCTGATGGTCTGACCGGACGGTGTCGCCGACATCGTCCACCACATGGGACGGTAATGCCAATGTCCGCCAGATTGACGCCCGGCTTCGACCTCAACGCCGTGGAGGTCTTCATCCTGACCTCCGAGCTTGGCGGCATGACCCAGAGCGCGCGGCATCTGGGCATGACGCAATCGGCCGTCTCGCAGATCATCTCGAAGCTCGAAATGGCGCTTAATACGCGTCTGTTCGATCGCACCATGCGCCCGCTGGCGCTGACCCCGGCGGGCAAGCTGTTGCGGCGCGAAGGCGCGGAACTGGTCGCGGCGGCCAGGATGCTGGCACGCGAGGTGTGCGAGCAATCCTCGCAGACCGCCGAATGCGTCGTCGTCGCCATGGCGGAGAGCATTGCCAACCACCTGACCGCGCCATTGCTGCGCGCGCTGGGGTCGCGGGCGCAGCAATGGCAGATGCGATCGGGCATCTCGCTGGTCCAGCATCGCGAATTCCTGGCGCGGAGCATCGACATGCTGATCACGGGGTCCAGCCAGCTGGAGGATGTCGAGGAGATCGAACATCACCCGATCATGGAGGAACCCTTCGTGATCGTCGCGCCCGCCGCCTATGCGGGCCTGCCGGTTTCGATCGAGGCGATGACCCAGCTGCCATTTGTCCGCTATTCGCTCCTGTCGGCGATGGGGCAACGGATCGAACGCCAGCTCGCCCGGATGAAGCTGCGCATTCCCAATGTGGTCGAGGTGGATTCCACCCATCAGCAATTGTCCACTGTCGTCGCGCTGGAAGGGTGGAGCATCGCCACCCCGCTGTGCCTGGCCAGTCAGATCGAACTTCTGCCCGCGCTGACGGTATTGCCGATGCCACGGGGCAGCTTCCGCCGTCGCATCCAACTGGTGGCGCGCAAGGGCGAATTCGGCGACCTGCCGCGCGACATGGCGCTTCAGGCCGCCGCGATCCTGCGGGGCGGGAAAGTGGAATCGCTCATCCGCATGTTTCCCTGGATCGAGGGGGCCATGGCCTGGGAGGGGCGGCCCTCATAGGGCGAAATCGGGCCTGCCGGTGCCTCAATCCGAAGCGGCGCTGGCGACGGCGCGCCCGTTGGCCAGCGCGTGGCGGGACTCCAGCGGCGAACATCCGAAGCGCCGCCGGAACATCCGGCTCATATGCGAGGAGTCGCAGAAGCCGCACTCCACCGCGATCATCGTGATCGATTTGGCGCTGCTTTCCAGCATGTGCCGGGCAAGCGACAGCCGAATGTCCATGAACGCCGCCTGCGGCGACACCCCCAATGCCGTCTTGAAGCGGCGCTCCAGCTGCCTCTTGCTCTTCCCCATGCGCTGCGCGATGTCGGCGACCGACAGCGGCGTCTCGATATTCTGCTGGGTGATCAGCAGCGCGCGCAGCACGATGGGATCGTCGGTACGATAGTCGAGCATTGCGCCGGGCTGGGCCTTTTCGCCGGTCAGCGCTTCGTCGATAATCATGATGTGCAGGCTCTTGCTGGCCTGCGCCCGCCCGACATGCTTGTCGACCAGATAGGCGGCGAGATGCGCCGAACTCGCGCCCCCGGAACAGGTCAGGCGGTCGCGGTCGACGATGAAGATCTGATCGGACACCGGGTCCAGCCCGTCAAACTGGTCCAGGAAGTCTCGGTGGTGGAACCAGCTGACGCAGCATTTATAGCCGGCCAGCACGCCGGCGCTGTGGAGCAGGAAAGCGCCCGTGCACACCCCCACCAGCGGCACGCCCAGCGCGGCGGCCTTGCGCAGATAGGCGACATATTCGCTGTCGAAGCCGTCGATCTCATCGACCAGTCCGCCCACCACGACGATATAGTCGAACCGGGTGGGGTCGCCCAGCTGTTCGTCGGGCTGGATGGCGATGCCGGAACTGGAGGGGATGGCGGCGGAGTTGCGCGACAGGATCTTCCAGTCGCACAAGATATGTCGGCTGCGATCGCCCTCGTCGGCGGCGAGCCGCAGGACGTCCACGAAGTTGGCGAAAGCGCAGAGCGTGAACCGCCGCGCGAGAATGAAACCGACCGACAATCGCAGCCCCTTTGCACGGCGTTGCAGCGACGCGCTCAGCACCGACGGTGGGGGGCGATCCATTCCGTTCTCCGGTCGGCCGATAAACTTCGGACGGCATGTCGTAGAGTTTGTGTCCATTTGACGCAAATATTCTTTCCGCCTCGGCGCACGCCGTCGCAAACCTACTGTTGTCGAAAGGGATTTCTCCCGGTTCGGCACGATTATTCTGGCGAGGGGGCGGCGGAATGAAGGTGATGGTGCCCGTCAAGCGCGTGGTCGATCACAATGTGAAGATTCGCGTCAAAAGCGACGGATCGGGGGTCGATCTCGCCCATGTGAAGATGGCGATGAACCCCTTTGACGAGATCGCGGTCGAGGAAGCGGTGCGGCTGAAGGAAGCCGGGATCGCCACCGAGATCGTCGTGGTGTCGATCGGCCCGGCACAGGGGCAGGACGTGCTGCGCAGCGCACTGGCGATCGGCGCGGACCGGGCGATCCTCGTCAAAAGCGACACGATGCCCGAGCCGCTGGCGGTCGCCAAATTGTTGCGGGAGGTCGCCGCGCGCGAAGGGCCGGAACTGATCCTCCTCGGCAAGCAGGCTATCGACGATGACGCCAACCAGACCGGGCAGATGCTGTCGGCGCTGCTGGGCTGGTCGCAGGCGACCTTCGCATCGCATATCGCCGTTGCCGACGGCGTGGCCGATGTGACGCGCGAGGTCGATGGCGGCCTCCAACTGATCCGGGTCGCTCTGCCCGCGGTCATATCGGTCGACCTTCGCCTCAACGAGCCGCGCTATGCCTCGCTGCCGAACATCATGAAGGCCAAGAAAAAGCCGCTCGAAGAGGTCGACGCCGACAGCCTGGGCGTCGACGTGGCGCCGCGCCTGACGGTGCTGACCACCGAGGAGCCGAAGGTCCGCGAGCCGGGCGTGCGCCTGGGCTCGGCGGCCGAACTGGTCGGCAAGCTCAAGGAAGCGGCCGGCATCCTTTGATCGCGAAGGGGGGAGCGAGAGAAATGTCCATTCTTCTATTGGCCGAACACGACAATTCGACCCTTTCGGAACTGACCGCGCGCGCGCTGACCGCCGCGTCGGCGATCGGGGGCGAGGTCGACCTGTTGGTGGCGGGCCTGGGTGCGCGGGATGTGGCGCTGGCCGCGTCCAGGCTGGCCGGGGTGCGGCGCGTGCTGCAGGCTGAGGGGGCGGCGCTGGAACACCGGCTGGCCGAACCCACCGCCGCGCTGATCGTGTCGCTGGCCGGTGGCTATGACGCGATCGTCGCACCGGCGAGCAGCAACGGCAAGAGCATCCTGCCGCGCGTCGCCGCGCTGTTGGACGTCATGCAATTGTCGGAGATCGTGGCGGTCGTCGCGCCCGACACGTTCAAACGGCCGGTCTATGCGGGCAATGCGGTGCAGACGGTGCGGTCGGCGGACCCGGTCAAGGTGGTGACGGTCCGCACGGCGGCTTTCGCGGCGGCGGCTTTCCAGGATGATCTTGCCGAGATCGTGACGGTCGACGTTCCGGACGCGCCCGGCCTGTCGACCTTCGTCGAAAATCGCTTCGCCGCCAGCGAGCGTCCCGATCTGGCCGCCGCGCGGATCGTCGTGTCGGGCGGTCGCGCGCTGGGATCGGCGGAGAAGTTTCGCGAGACGATCCTGCCGCTCGCCGACCGGCTGGGGGCGGCGGTCGGCGCGTCGCGCGCGGCGGTGGACGCGGGCTATGCGCCCAATGACTGGCAGGTCGGACAGACCGGCAAGATCGTCGCACCCGATCTCTATGTCGCCTGCGGCATCTCCGGTGCGATCCAGCACTTGGCGGGGATGAAGGACGCCAAGGTGATCGTCGCGATCAACAAGGACGAAGACGCGCCGATCTTCCAGGTCGCCGATTACGGCCTGGTCGGCGATCTGTTCGAGGTCCTGCCGGACCTGGAACGCCAGCTCTGAGCCCTAGCGAAAGCCTTTCCATGACCGAGAAGTCCTATGTCATACGGCTGGGTTGCAAGGACCAGCCGGGCATCGTGGCCGCCGTCACCACCGCACTGGCGGGGCTGGGGGCCAATATCCTGGAATCGAACCAGTTCTGGGATCGGCAGGCGGATCATTTCTTCCTGCGGATCGCGGTGACGGTGAGCGAGGCGGTGACGCGCGACGCGATCGAAGGGGTGTTGCACCCCGCCATCGCGCGGTTCGGCCTCGATCTGACGATCGTCGATGTCGCCGAGCGTCCGAAGATCATCGTCATGGTCTCGAAGTTCGACCATGCGATGCATCACCTGCTGTACCAGATCAAGGTTCGCTGGCTGAACGCCGAGGTGGTCGCCATCGTCTCCAACCACGACGTGGCGCGCAGGGCGGCGGAGATCGAGGGCGTGCCCTTTCATCACTGGCCGGTCACGAAGGACAACAAGGCCGAGCAGGAAGCCAAGCTGCTCGCCCTGGTCGAGGAGACGGGGGCGGAACTGGTCGTCCTCGCCCGCTATATGCAGGTGCTGTCGAACGAGCTGTCCGAAAGGCTCTATGGCCGGGTCATCAACATCCACCACTCGTTCCTGCCGAGCTTCAAGGGGGCGAAGCCCTATCACCAGGCGCATGAGCGCGGGGTCAAGCTGATCGGCGCGACCGCGCATTACGTCACCCCCGACCTGGACGAGGGGCCGATCATCGAACAGGAAACCGAGCGGGTCAGCCATATGATGACCAGCGAGGATTTCGTCGCGGCGGGGCGCGACATCGAATCCCGCGTGCTGGCCCGCGCCGTCAAATATCATCTCGAAGGGCGGGTGATGCTCAACAGCCACCGTACCGTGGTGTTCGCGCCGTGAAGGCCGGGCGGATGCACGACATGATCCCTGCGACGACCCTGTACCGATAGGAGTAGAGAATGGCAGCGCTTCCCGAAAAGGCCCGTGTCGTGATCGTCGGCGTCGGCGGTATCGTCGGCGCATCGGTCGTCCATCATCTGGTCGAACGCGGCTGGGACGACATTGTCGGCATCGACAAGTCGGGCGTGCCGACCGATATCGGCTCGACCGCCCATGCCTCCGACTTTTGCTACGCGACCAGTCACGACTATCTGTCGACCTGGACGACGCTCTACTCGATCGATTTCTTCGAGAAGATGGGCCATTATTCGCGCATCGGCGGATTGGAGGTGGCGCGGGTCGGCGACGATCAGCGGATGGACGAAATCCGCCGCAAGGTCGCATCGGGCAAGGCGTTCGGGACGCGTGCGGAGCTGGTCGATCCCGCGACGATCAAGGCGAAGTTCCCGCTGATCGAGGAAAGCCTGGTGCAGGGCGGCCTATGGGACCCTGATGCCGGTCTGGTCGTCCCCCGGTCGCAGACGGTGGCGGGCAAGCTGGTCGACCAGGCGGTCGCGGCGGGCAAGCTGACCGTCTTCGCCAACAACCAGGCGGAATCGCTCATCATAGAGGATGGACGGATCAAGGGCGTGGTGACGACACGCGGCACCATCATGGCCGATCATGTCGTGGTCTGCACCGGCCTGTGGGGCCGCCTGATCGCCGAGATGGCGGGCGAGGACCTGCCGGTCTTCCCGGTCGACCATCCGCTGACCTTTTTCGGACCGTACAAGGCGTTCGAGGGGACGGGGAAGGACATCGGCTATCCGCTGCTGCGCGATCAGGGCAATTCGGCCTATATGCGCGACACCGGCGATCCCCGTACGACCGAGGGCGGGCAGATCGAATGGGGCTATTATGAGGAGCACGCGCCCCGCCTCGTCCATCCGCGCGACCTGCTGGAGAAAGAGGAGGCGCGCCTCTCGCCGTCGCAGCGCGACCTGGAGATGGAACAGGTGCTCGAACCGCTGGAACGCGCGATCGAACTGACGCCGATCCTGGGCGAGCTGGGCTATAATGAGAGCCATTCGTTCAACGGCCTGCTCCAGACCACCACCGATGGCGGCCCGTCGATCGGCGAGAGCCAGAAGGTGCGCGGGCTGTGGTATGCGGTCGGTATCTGGGTGAAGGACGGCCCGGGCATGGGCAAGCTGGTCGCCGACTGGATGACCGACGGGCGCACCGCGATCGACCATGCCAGTATCGATTATGCGCGGTTCAACCCGTTCCAGCTGGAGGCGAAATTCATCGAGGAACGCTGCCTCGAGACCGCCGCCAAGATCTACAATCCGCCGGTCCACCCGCGCGAGCCCTTTTCGGGCGGTCGCGGCATCCGCCGTTCGCCCTTCTGGGAGCGGGAGAAGGAATTGGGCGGCTATTTCATGGAACTGGGCGGCTGGGAACGCGCGCATGGCTATGCCGCGAACGAGCATCTGCTCGAGAAATATGCCGATCAGGTGCCGGTGCGCGAGAATGAGTGGGACAATCGCCATTTCTGGCGCGTGTCCAACGCCGAGCAGCTGGAACTCAGCGCCGATTGCGGCCTGATCAACCTGTCGCACTTCCACATCACCGATATCGAGGGGCCGGACCACGTCGCGCTGATGGAATGGCTGTGCGCGGCGAAGGTGGGCGGCGATGCGACGATCGGGAAGGGGGTCTATACCCATTTCCTGGACGACGAGGGCAATGTCCGCGCCGACTTCACCGTCTTCCGCTTGGCCGATCGCTGTCGCCTGGTGAACGGCGCCGATGCGGGGCCGCGCGACGTTCATTATATGCGCCGCGTCGCGCAGGATCGCGGGCTGGACGTGACCGTCACCGACGTGACCGAGAAGTACGTCACCATCGGCATCTGGGGCCCCAACGCCCGCGTCAATCTCCAGAAGGTGGTGGAGGACCCCGACGCGCTGTCGCTGGAGAATTTCCCCTTCGCCGCGATCCGCACCGTTCGCATCGCGGGCAAAGACGTGATGGCGTTCCGCATCTCCTATGTCGGCGAACAGGGGTGGGAACTGCACATGGCCTATGAGGACGGACTGGCGGTTTGGGATGCGCTCCGCTCGACCGGCGTGATCGCGGTCGGCATCGAGACCTATGCCAATTCGCGGCGCATGGAGAAAAGCCTGCGCCTCCAGAACGCCGATCTGCTGACGCACTATAACCTGCTCGAAGCCGATCTGGCGCGCCCCAAGGCCAAGGAAGCCGATTTCCGTGGCAAGGCCAAGCATCTGGAACATCGCGCGCGCACACATCAGCCCGCCAAGCTGTGCACGCTGGTGATGACCGACAATGTCGATGCGAAGGGGGTGAAGCGCTATCCCGTCGGCATCCTGCCGGTGATCGATCCCGAGACGGGCGAGGTGCCGGTCGACGAACTGGGGCGGCGGTCCTACACCAGCTCGATCGCCTATGGCCCGTCGATCGGCAAGAATATCGCGCTGGCCTATCTGCCTTGGGCGCTATGCCAGGAGGGGCGCAAGCTGGAGGTCGAATATTTCGGGGAGCGTTATCCGGTGGAGGTCGCCTCGGTCGGCTATCGCCCGCTCTACGACCCCGAAAACCGCAAGCCGAAAAGCTGACGCCAGCGACTATTAGCAAATGCCGGGTTGCTCATAAAATCAGCGTTGCGACAATGATCCCCGAAGCTCGCCCGTGTGATTCACGTCGGTCGGGACCACCCATGAGAAGAAGGATGGCAAGGTGAACGCCCGTAGCGAGATGCTGAACCTGATCCGGTCCCGCAAGGCGGGATATTCGCTGCCGCAGCCCTTCTATGTCGACCAGGATTTCTTCGACCTGGATCTGGAGCTGATCTGGTATCGCGACTGGCTGTTCGCCGGGCATGACTGCGAGCTGGCCAAGCCGGGCAGCTATTTCACCATGCAGGTCGGGGCCTATCCGATCGTCGTCCTGCGTGATCGCGACGGGGCGATCCGGGCCTTCCACAATAGCTGCCGCCACCGGGGCAGCCGGGTGTGCAGCGCGGAACGGGGCGTCGCCGCCAAGCTGGTCTGCCCCTATCACCAATGGACCTATAATCTCGACGGCTCGCTGGCCTTTGCGCGGCAGATGGGCGACGATTTCGACCGCAGCCAGCATTCGCTGAAGCCGGTCGCGTGCGAGAGTGTCGCGGGCTATATCTTCGTCTGCCTCGCGGCCGAGCCGCCCGCCTTCGCGCCCTTCAGCGACCTGATGCGCCCCTATTTCGCGCCGCATAATCTGGCCGATGCGAAGATCGCCTTTCAGTCGACCATCGTCGAGAAGGGCAATTGGAAGCTGGTGTGGGAAAACAACCGCGAATGCTATCATTGCGCGGGGAGTCATCCCGAATTGTGCAAGACCTATTCGGAATCGCCGAACGTCACCGGCGTCGCGGGCGGTGGCGAGGACCCGGAGATGGCCGACCACTGGGCGCGATGCGAGGCGGCGGGACTGCCCGCGCAATTCCGCATGCACGACAGCGGCCAGTTCCGCGCCATCCGTGCGCCGCTGCTGCGCGATGCCGAAAGCTATACGATGAACGGAGCGCGGGCGGTGGCGCGCGGGCTGTCGGATGGGGTCGCGGCCGAACGCATCGGCGCGTTGATGCTGTTCAACTATCCGACGACGTGGAACCATGTCCTGATCGATCATGCCGTGACCTTCCGCGTGATGCCGATCGGGCCGAACGAGACGGCGGTGACGACCAAATGGCTGGTCCACAAGGATGCGGTGGAGGGCGTCGACTATGATCTCGACCGGCTGACCCATGTCTGGACGCAGACCAACGACCAGGATCGTCGCATCGTCGAGGAGAATGCGCTGGGCATCCGCTCCCCCGCCTATGAACCGGGGCCCTATTCGCCCTTGCAGGAAGGCGGCGTGATCCAGTTCGTCGACTGGTATGCGCGCTCCGTCGAGGAACGGCTGGGCGGGGCCGGGCGGGGCCATGTCCGGCGCGTGGCATGATCGGGGGCACGCATCTGCATCTCGATGACATGGCCGTGTGGAACGACCGGCTCCACCAACTGGAAGTGATCGGCGTCCATGCCGAAACCCCGACGGTCCGGACCTTCGTCTTTCGCGCCGATCCCGGCCTCTGGTTCCGTTATCGTCCGGGCCAATTCGTGACGCTGGAACTCCCGATCGAGGGTGGGCCGCTGCTGCGCACCTATACCCTGTCGTCCTCGCCATCGCGTCCCCTGTCGGTGGCGGTGACGGTCAAGGCGCAGGCCGAGAGCATCGGTACGCGATGGATGTTCGATCATCTGCGCGTCGGCATGCGGCTGCGCGCTTATGGTCCGACGGGGCATTTCACCCATGTCGCCCATCCGGCATCGCGCTATCTGTTCGTGTCGGCGGGATCGGGCATCACTCCGATGATGGCGATGCTCCGCTGGATCGCCGATGTCGCGCCGGACAGCGACATCGCCTTCGTCACCGTTGCGCGCAGTCCCGACGAACTGATCTTCCGGCACGAACTCGAACTGCTCGACCGGCAGATGCCGAAGCTGGCGCTGAGCATGATCGTGCGCGACACGCCGCCGGGCGTGGCCTGGACCGGGCATCGCGGCCGTCTGGACGCCACGCGGCTGCCCATCCTCGTGCCCGACATGCTGACGCGCGAAGTGTTCTGCTGTGGTCCCGATGGCTTCATGAGCGCCGTGCAAGGCATCCTCGCCGATGCGGGCCATGACATGGCGCGCTATCATCAGGAGAGTTTCGGGGATTTGCCGGTGGCGACCCGCGAGGCACCCGCCGAGCAGGCCGCGCCGGACGCCGAAGCGGCGACGATCCGGTTCCTGGAGTCCGACGTCGCAGCGGTCGCGCCCGCTGGCCAGACCGTCCTCGAAATCGCCCGCTCGGTCGGCGTGCGCATCCCGGCCGCCTGTGAGTCGGGGCTTTGCGGCACCTGCAGGATCAGCCTGACCGCCGGAGCGGTCGACATGGACCACAATGGCGGTATCCTCGACGAAGACATAGCGGACGGATATATCCTCGCCTGTTGCTCCGTTCCGCGCGGCGATGTGCAGGTCGGGGCCTAGCCGCCCCGCTGATCCTGCCCCCCCACGACGACGCGTCCGCCCGCAGGCCTTTCGGGCGCTGCGGGCGGAGCGGTGTTCAATCGCCCCGGGCGAGGTCGCTCTGGAAGGGGGAGATCCAGTGCTGGTCGAATGCCCCCGTGCCGCTTTCGCGCCCATGCGACCCATCGGCCATGAAATGGCGCCGCGCGAGCAGGGCGGTGTTGGGCGTCGCACGACGTTCCACCCAGATCCGCAGTCCGTCGGCATAGAACAGCATCGGCCAGTCGCTGGCGCTGTCCCCGGCGGCGAGCAGCGGATGGCGCACCGGGTCGATATAGGTCCGGATCGCCGCGACCTTGCCCTCATGCCAGGTCAGCGGCGCCCAGAGCGTCGGGGTCAGGACCATGTCGGCGTGATGCTCGGCGGAATAGACGCCGTCGAGGAAATGCCCCTTGGCGATCTGTTGCCGGGCGGTCGTCACCGCCCCGGTTTTCGGATCGCGCAGCAGCATGGTGACGCCGATCACCCGGTCCGGCGGCACGTCCAGCCCATAGCGCGGATCGGAGACGACCATCCGCACCAGCTCCTCGAGCGAGGCGGTGACGACATAGATACGCACGCCCCGCGCGCGCAGGGCGGCGAGCAGCTGGCGCTGACCCGGCATGATGCGGGGCGGCATGACCGTCCCCGCAACCTCGCGATCGCCGACCCGGTAGCGGACCGGGATCGGTCGCCCATCAGCGATCATCGCGTCGACCTGCTGCTTCAACAGCTTCAGCGACAGGCCCGAGAAAGCCTGGGCGATCCAGGGATAGCATAGATTGTCATCGACCTCGCACAGCCGATGATAATAGCCATACAGGCTTTCCCCCGGCAGCATCGGCACCGGCTTCAGCATGGGATCGAGGCGATCCGCATGCAGGAACCCATGGTTTTCCAGCCATGGCAGCAACGACTCCTCGAGGTCGCTGACCCAGAGCGTGTTGTCGGCGTCGAAGGTCGCATAGTCGCCGGGCAGGACGTGCGACAGCGTCGTATCGATCGCGGCCCGCTCGGCCGGTGTCCAGTTGGCGAGCGGATCGGGGGCGGCGCCGACCAGGGCGATGGATGCCAGCGCCATGACGAGCCGCTTCATGCCGACGCTCCCGTCCGGATCGCGGGATCGCTACGGCTGGGACGCCCCGTCTCGACATGACCGGCGAAGCGGCGGGCCCATGCCGTGTCCGCTATCGCGACCGTCAGATCGTACCAATGGTCGTTCCCCGCCACGTCATAGCCGATGGTCCGGGTCGCGCCGGGCGCCATCCGCCACGTCTGTTCGGGATGGCCGGTGCCGGCAGGGGGTGTCACCGCGACCCGGATGGGCGCGGTGCCGTGATGCGTGATCGTCAGCATGATCCTGTCACCTCTTTCAGCCAGGGACGCGCGCAGTCCCGGCGGTCCGTCCATCGTCCCGGAAAGCCCGCGCAGGAAACCATTCGGTCCGTGGATTTCCAGTCGATAGCCGCCGTGCGCGGGAAGGCCGTGCGGCGTATCCGACATGGTGGTGCCGGGCAGGACGGTGTAGTGCCATGGCCCCGCCATTCCCATCATGTCGTACACCGCGAAGACGGCGGCGGCGGTCCCGGTATTGGCGAAGCACAGCGCCAGGCCCGGCGCCGTCGCTTCGTCAACCGCCAGCCGATAGGGCAATGGTCGCGCCGGACGGCCTCCCGGCTCCTGCACGGGCGGATCGCCGACGGTGCCGGGCACGGGATCGGGCAGGCGGGCCTGACGGGAGAGGCGGACCGCGGCATCGCGCGTCGATGGCAAGGCGTGCAGCGCCGACGCATCGGGGTCCTCGAAGTCGAACATGCTCGTCAGGTCGCCCGTGACCGCACGCCGCCACGGGCTGATATTGGGTTCCATGACGCCGAACCGCCGCTCCAGGAAACGCAGGACGGACGTGTGGTCGAAGACCTGGCTGTTCACCCATCCGCCCCGCGTCCATGGCGATACCACGATCAGGGGGACGCGAACGCCCAGTCCGACCGGCTGCCCGCGATAGCTCTCGCCCGCCACGTCGATTCCGGACCGCCCGGCCGCCGGGGTCAGCGCCGGGAGCGGCCCCGGCATATGATCGAAAAAGCCGTCATTCTCGTCATAGGTGATGATCAGGGCGGTCCTCGCCCAGACCGCCGGGTTCGCGGTCAGAGCATCGATCACCCGCGACACCAGCGACTCGCCCAGTGCCGGTGGGGCCTCGGGATGTTCCGAATAACGTTGGGGAGCGACGATCCAGGACACCTGCGGCAGGGTTCCGGCGGTCACATCGGCGGCAAAGGCGTCGACCAGATGCTGGGCGGTGGTCTCCGCCGCGTTCGCCGCCGTCGATCCGGGCACGATCGCCCGGCCGCGCCGATACAGTTCGTCCTGCGGAGAAAGGCCCCGAAACGCCGCGAAATAGGCGAGGCTGTTGTCGCCGTAATTGTCATGTTCCTGGTACAGCTTCCAGCGGATGCCCGCCCTCTGCAACCGCTCGGCATAGGTGGTCCAGCGCGCGCCGGGAAAGTCGGGGCGGTCGCGGGCGGCGTCGCCGGTCCAGTTGCCGTCATCGGCATTGTCGACCGCCTGCGGACCGGGATCGCCGACGGTCAGGCCGCTGGTTCCCGTGAACAGATACATGCGATTTGGGTTCGTCGGGCCGTGAAGCGAGGCGTAATAGGCATCGCCGATCGTGAACGCATCGGCCAGCGCATAGTAAAAGGGTATGTCGGCGCGGCGGAAATAGCCCATCGTCATGGGCGTCTTGTGCCGCACCCAGCAGTCATAGGCGGCCCATTCGGCGCTGTCCGATTTCCAGCTGTGATCCAGGCTCTTCAGCAGCTGGCCCCGCGTGCGCGACGTGTCGAGGTGAAAGGGCGGGACGATCCCATGACCATCGGCACCCGGCTGGTGAAAGACGCTGCGCCCGGACCGCAGCGTCAGCGGCCTCGGATCGCCGAACCCGCGCACGCCCGACAGGGTGCCGAAATAATGATCGAAGGACCGGTTCTCCTGCATCAGGATCACGACATGGTCGACATCGGCGATCGTCCCGCTTCGGCGATCGGCGGGCAACGCGAGGGCCCGCGCAATGGACGGCGGCATCGCGCACGCTGCGGCAGCGCCCGCCATCGAAGACAGGAAATGACGGCGACTGAGCTGATCCATGTCGGCCTCCAAGCGCGGCAGGACCTGTCGGTCCCGACCCGCGATCGCTGCGTTGAATAAACAATCAAGGAATGCCGGACAAGATCATTCTGGTCCTATGCAATGCCCTGCTCCTCGCATCGCGCCCTGCCCGGTCTTGAGGGCATAGCGGCCATAACGTTCGCTAATATGCCCCATGGAAGATGCTGATCGCCCATTCAACACTTGTGAAACCATCTTGCAAAAATTTGTGCGGATGCGAACAATTGAATGCCGAATCGGGCCGTCGCGGAACATTTTGGGGGGTGTGGGATGACTAAGATCGTTGCCTATCTGCTTGCGGGAACGGGCATGCTCACAATGGCCGTTGCGGCCCAGGCACAGGATGCCGCCAAGGCGCCGAAGCCGGCCGCCGGCGCGCAGGGCAATTCGGGCGATGCCGAGGCCGCCCATGGCGACATCGTCGTGCTGGGCTTTGGCCAGGCGCGCCAGGTGCAGACGGTCGCGGCCATCGATATGGAACGGCTCACCCCCGGCACGTCGCCGCTCAAGGCGATCGCCAAGCTGCCGGGCGTCAATTTCCAGTCGGCCGATGCGTTCGGCGCCTATGAATGGTCGACGCGGATCAGCTTGCGCGGGTTCAACCAGAACCAGCTCGGCTTCACGCTCGACGGCGTGCCGCTCGGCGACATGAGCTATGGCAATGTCAACGGCCTGCACATCAGCCGCGCGATCATTTCCGACAACCTCGCCAGCACGACCGTCGCGCAAGGGGCGGGCGCGCTCGGGACGGCGTCGACCAGCAACCTGGGCGGCACGCTGCAATTCGTCAGCCGCAAGCCGTCCGACACGTTCGACATCGTCGGGTCGGGCACCTATGGCAGCAACAATACGTGGCGCGGCTTCGCGCGGCTCGACACCGGCGATCTGGGCGGCGGGGTCAAGGGCTATCTCAGCTACGCCTATCTCACCACCGACAAGTGGAAGGGGTTCGGCCGCCAGCGCCAGCAGCAGGTCAATGCCAAGCTGATGAAGGACATGGGGGCGCGTGGCAGCATCACGGCCTTTGTCGATTATTCCGACCGGCGCGAGAATGATTATCAGGACCTGAGCTATGACATCATCCGGCGCCGGGGCCTGAACAACGACAATATCACCGACAATTATTCGCTCGCGCTGCAGATCGCGCGCGTCTACCAGAACCAGACCGCGCTCGCGAGCTATCAGAAGGCGAATAACGGCTCGTCGGCGGGCTTCGTCGCGCCCTGGACGGGGGCGGGTCTCACCTATCCCAGCGGGTTCGGGACGCCCGACGACGCCTATTATAATGCGGCCGGTCTGCGCCGCGACGTGCTGGGGGGCGTGACCTTCGACGGCAAGCTGACCGATGAACTGTCGATCGTCTCGACCTCTTATTATCATTACAACAAGGGGCAGGGGTCGTGGATCACCCCCTATTCGGCGACGCCCGCCGGTGCACTGGGGCCGGACGGAACGCCCTTGGCCGCGTCCTCGACATCGACCACGGGGCTCGCCTCGCCGCTGGGCTTTCGGGTCACCGAATATAGCATCAGCCGCGGGGGCAATCTGACCAACCTGTTCTACGAGACCGGGGCGAACCGCTTCGAGGTCGGCGCCTGGTATGAGAGCAACAGCTTCACCCAGGCGCGCCGCTTCTACGGCATGAACGACGGGACCAGCCCGAACCGCAACGCGCTTGAATTCCAGTCGAACCCGTATCGGACGCAATGGTACGGCAAATACGACACCGAGACCCTGCAATATCATGTCGCCGACACGCTGACCCTCGGCAATCTGACGCTGAACGGCGGATGGAAGGGGATGCGCGTCAAGAACCAGGCGAACCTGCTGGTCGGCAGCCTGGTGAATGGCCGGATCAAGGCCGAGGACTGGTTCCTGCCGCAGGTGGGTGCGGTCTATCATGTGAGCGAGGCGGCCGAACTCTTCGCGAGCTACACCGAGAATATGCGCGCCTTCGTCTCCTCGGCAACGACCGGCCCGTTCGCCACGACCCAGGCGGGCTTCAACGGCATCCGTTCGACCCTGAAGCCAGAGACGTCGAAGACGATCGAGGGCGGCGGGCGACTGCGCAGCGGCGGGCTGCAATTGTCGGCGGTGGGCTATTTCATCGACTTCTCGAACCGGCTGCTCAGCTTCGCCAACGGGTCGGGCATCCAAGGCAATCCGCCCACGCTGAACAATGCGGGCAGCGTGCACAGCTATGGCGCGGAAGTGTCTGCCTTCTATCGCATCGTCCGGCCGCTCAGCCTGTTCGCCAGCTATTCCTATAATCACGCCACCTATCAAGACGATGTGAAGAACGCCGCCGGTACCGTGCTGACCGCGACCGCCGGGAAGACGGTGGTCGATACGCCGGAGCATATGGTCAAGGGCGAGGTGGTCTATGACGACGGCCATGTCTTTGCCCGTGCGGGTGCGGATTATCTGTCGAAACGCTATTTCACCTATCTGAACGACCAGTCGGTGCCGGGTCGCGTGCTGGTCGATGCCAGCATCGGCTATCGCTTCGGCGAGGATGCGGGAGCGCTCCACGGCGTCGCGATCGAGGGCAGCGTGACCAACCTGACCGACAAGCGCTACATCTCGACCGTCGGTACCAATGGCTTCACTGCCAGTGGCGACAACCAGACCCTGCTCGCTGGCGCGCCCCGCCAGTGGTTCGTCACGCTTCGGCGCGGCTTCTGATGCGGGTCGCGGCGATATCCGGTCGCCGCGACCCGTTCCCGCCTGCTCTCGATGGACTCCGTGCCGCCGCCACATGGCGGGCGACGGCGCGTGCGTGGGGCCTGTCTGGGGCAGCGGGGCGATGGCGGGGCGGCGGCTGATCCGCCCCGGCGAGACGACGATCGACCCGTTGACGAACGAGGGGGGGGCGAAATGGCGGACGATGTGGTGATGGCGACACGCTGGGACGGCGAGGCGAAGGCCGGTGTCCGGCCCAGGGCGCCGGGCGGGCGCCTCCCGACGCTGCAACGGGCGCTCGATTGGCGCGGCGCATTCTGGGCGATCAGCGGCGTGCCCGCCGGGGTGCTGCTGACCATGGGGGGCGTCGCGACGGTGGTCGGCCAGGCCTCCTGGGCGGTCTGGATCCTGTCGGTGCTGATCGGCTTCCTGCAATGTTTCGTCTATGCCGAGATTGCGGGCCTGTATCCCGACAAGTCGGGCGGGGCATCGGTCTATGGCGCGGCGGCCTGGATCGGGTACAGCAAGTTCGTCGCGCCGATTTCCGTATGGTGCAACTGGCTGGCCTGGTCGCCGGTGCTGGCGCTGGGTACGGGGCTGGCGGCCGCTTATGTCCTGACCAGCCTGTTTCCCGCGGGGGCGGCGATCAACACATGGCATCTGACGCTGCTGGACCTTGGCGCGATCCGGCCCGGACTGACGCTGCGGATCAACGCCGTGGCGATCATCGGCGCCGCTTTCCTGCTGATGACCTTCCTGTTGCAGCATCAGGGCGCGGCCCGGGCGGCGCGAACGCAGAAGGTGCTGGCGCTCGCCTGTCTTTGTCCGCTGGCGCTCATCGGCCTGGTGCCGATCGTCACGGGCGATCTGCCCTCCGCGAACCTGTTCCCGCTCGTCCCCATCGTCCGCGATGCGGCGGGGCATATCGGCTTTGGCAGCTGGAATGCCGCAGGGTTGACGGTGCTGGCGGCGGGGCTGTTCGGGGCGGGCTGGTCGACCTACGGCTTCGAGGGCGCGGTCTGCTATGTGCGGGAGTTCCGGGACCCGGCGCGCGACACGTACAAGGCGATCTTCTCGGCGGGATTGATGTGCCTGGCGATCTTCACCCTGGTGCCGCTGGCATTCCAGGCGTCGCTGGGCCTGCGCGGGCTGATGGATCCCGCCATCTATGACGGGACGGGCGTGGCGCTGGCGCTGGCGAGCATCGTGAAGGGCGGCGTGATCGTCACGAACCTGTTCGTCGCGATGTTCATCCTGGCGCTGCTGCTGATCGTCATGTCGTCGATGATGGGGTCGTCGCGCACCCTGTATCAGGCATCGGTCGATGGCTGGCTGCCACGCTATCTGTCGCGGGTGAACCGCCACGGCGCGCCGACGGCGGCGATGTGGACGGACCTGGGCTTCAACCTGATCCTGCTGATGATGTCGGATTATTTCATGGTCCTGATGGTGTCCAACGTCTGCTACATGATCTTCATCTTCCTCAATCTTCAGGCGGGGTGGATCCACCGCATCGACCGTCCGCACTGGCCGCGTCCGTTCCGCGCGCCGAACTGGCTGATCGCGGTCGGTGCGATGCTCGGGTTCGTCAATCTGGCGCTGCTGGGCGCCGGGGCGGAAGTGTGGGGTCCCGGCACGCTGCGCAACGGTCTGGTCGCCGCGGCGATGATCCTGCCGGTGTTCGTCTTTCGCCATTATGTCCAGGACGGGGGCCGGTTCCCGGCGGCGCACGGCGATGGCGCGCGGCCGGCCGATCCGCCGCGTGCGGGGATACGCCCCTATGCGGCGCTGGCCCTGGCCGCAGCGATCATCGCGGCCGCCCATCATTTCTCGGTGCATCCGGGGTGAGGGGGGGAGCCATAGCGGCCCTGGCCCCTGCGAATCGGTCGCAGGTGTTGACAGCGATTGACCAAGCGTTCAACGAACAGGCTGGTCACTTTGGTCGGAAACGCCATATATCCCCAGGCATCGTGATTTCCGTGCCTTGCTCAATTGAACGAGTCTTCAGAACATGGTCATTGCCCGTTCTTCACCGATCGCCGACGATGGTCGCGCCCGCCAGCTGGTCGAGATGACGATCGACAGCCTGGCCGAGCTGGGGTTCGTCGGAACCACCCTCGTCCAGATCGCCGGGCGCGCGGGCGTGTCGCCGGGGCTCGTCGCCCATTATTTCGGCGACAAGGAAGGGTTGCTCGAAGCGGTGTTCCGGGCGCTGACCACGCGCCTCGGGGCCCGGCTCCGGCTACGGCTGGCGCAGGCGGAGGGGCCACGCGAGCGGCTTCAGGCGGTGATCGACACGAACCTGGCGCCCGAGGAGCTCGACGGCGCGACCAGCAAGGTCTGGTTGGCCTTTTGGGGGCATGTCCGCCACCAACCCCGCCTGTTCCGTATCCAGCGCGTGTATCAGCGGCGGATGCTGTCCAACCTGCGCCATCCGCTCCGCGCGCTGGTGTCGGCCGAGGAGGCGCCCGCGCTGGCCGCGACCATCGCGGCGATGATCGACGGGGTGTGGCTTCGCGGTGCCCTGTCGGAGTGGAGCGAGATCGACGGCGATAGCGCGTGCGCGCTGATCGGGTCGTTCGTCGACAGCCGCCTGGCCGCGATACCGGCCGCTCCGCCTCCACGCCGCGAGATCGTGCCGTGCAATCCTGCAACCGGGGAGGTGCTGGCGCGCATCGCGGTGACGGACAAGGGCGGCCTCGACGCCGCCGTCGCGCGCGCCCGTGCCGCACAGCCCGCCTGGGCGGCGCTCGCCCCGCGCGATCGCGGTCGCATCCTGCACCGGGCCGCCGATCTCCTGCGCGAACGCAATCTGGAACTGGCGCGGATCGAGACGCTCAACACCGGCAAGCCGGTCCAGGAAACCGAGGCGGTGGACGTGCTGTCCGGCGCGGATTGCCTGGGATATTATGCGGGCGTCGCCGCGACCGTGGCGGGACAGCATCTCGACCTGGGGGCCGAGGCGTTCGGCTATACCCGGCGCGAGCCGCTGGGCGTGGTGGCCGGGATCGGCGCATGGAACTATCCGTTGCAGATCGCCTGCTGGAAAGCGGCGCCCGCGCTGGCCTGCGGCAATGCGATGATCTTCAAGCCCGCCGAACAGACGCCGCTGACCGCCTCCGCGCTGGAGGAGGTCTTCCGGGACGCCGGGCTGCCCGACGGCATTTTCCAGGTCGTGCAGGGCTATGGGCCGCTCGGCCGCGCGCTGGTGACGCATAGGGACATCGCCAAGGTATCGCTGACCGGATCGGTGCCCACGGGCCGCGCGGTGATGGCGGCGGCCGCGCCGGGGCTGAAGGCGGTGACGCTGGAGTTGGGCGGCAAGTCGCCGCTGATCGTGTTCGAGGATGCCGCGCTCGACAATGCTGTGTCGGGTGCCATGCTCGCCAATTTCTATTCGACGGGACAGGTTTGCTCCAACGGCACGCGGGTCTTCGTGCATCGGTCGGTGCTGAACGCCTTTCTGGAACGCCTCGCGGCGCGCACCGCCCGCCTGGTCGTCGGCGACCCGCTCGATCCCGAGACGCAGATCGGTCCGCTGGTGACGGAAACCCAGATGAACATCGTGCTCGGCCATATCGAGCGCGCCAGGCGCGAGGGCGTGCGGCTGCTGACCGGCGGCAAGCGGCTGACCGAAGGCGATCTCGCGCGCGGGTGGTTCGTCGCCCCGACGATCTTCGTCGCGGAGGACGACCGCGCCTCCATCGTGCGGGACGAGGTGTTCGGCCCGGTCATGACGGTGCTGCCGTTCGATGACGAGGAAGAGGTGATCGCGCGCGCCAATGCGACCGAGTTCGGGCTGGCGGCGGGCGTCTTCACCGCCGACATTAGGCGGGCGCACCGCGTGATCGCACGGCTGGAGGCCGGGACGTGCTGGATCAACCAGTATAACGTCACGCCGATCGAGTTGCCCTTCGGCGGCTACAAGGCGTCGGGCCTGGGCCGCGAGAACGGTCTGGCCGCGATCGAACATTATACCCGTCTGAAGAGCGTCTATGTCGCGATGACCGACATCGACTGCCCCTATTGAGCGGATCTGCGATGACCGACAGCTTCGATTACATCATTGTCGGCGCGGGTTCGGCCGGATGCGTGCTGGCCGCGCGGCTGACCGAGGGGGGGCGCCATTCGGTGCTGGTCCTGGAGCAGGGCGGATCCGACCGCTCGGTCTTCATCCAGATGCCCAGCGCGCTGTCGATCCCGATGAACATGGCGCGGTACAATTGGCGCTATGAGACGGAGCCGGAGCCGCATCTGGACGGGCGACGGCTGCATACCCCGCGCGGGAAGGTGCTCGGCGGGTCGTCCTCTATCAACGGCATGGTCTATGTGCGCGGCAATCCGGCGGATTTCGACCGATGGGAGGCGGAGGGCGCGACGGGCTGGGGCTATCGCGATGTCCTGCCCTATTTCCGGCGCGCGGAGACGCGGGAGGAGGGCGGCGATGCGTGGCGCGGCGATTCCGGGCCGCTCCATACCAGCTATGGCCGCCTGGCCAACCCGCTGTACCGGGCCTTTATCGATGCGGCGCGCGAGGCGGGCTATCCCGAGACCGCCGACATCAACGGCCATCAGCAGGAAGGGTTCGGGCGGATGGACATGACCGTCCATCGCGGACGTCGCTGGAGCGCGGCCAATGCCTATCTGAAGCCCGCCATGCGCCGCCCGAACCTGACGGTCGTGACCCATGCGCTGGCGACCCGCATCGTCCTGGAGGGACGTCGGGCGACCGGGATCGTCTATCGTCGCGGCGGGGTGGAGACGACGGTCCATGCCCGGCGCGAGGTGATCCTGGCGGGCGGGCCGATCAATTCGCCGCAACTGCTGAAGCTGTCGGGCATTGGTCCGGCGGCGGAACTGGCATCGCACGGCATCTCCCCGGTCCACGACCTGCCCGGCGTGGGGGAGAATTTGCAGGACCATCTGGAATTCTATTTCCAGATCGAATCCAAGCAGCCGATCACCTTGTACCCTGCGATGAATCCGCTGCGAAAGGCGCTGATCGGCGCGCAATGGCTGCTCGGCAAGAAGGGCCTCGGCGCGACCAATCATTTCGAGAGCTGCGGCTTCATCCGCAGCCGCGCGGGCATCGCCTATCCCGACATCCAATATCATTTCCTGCCGCTGGCGGTCAGCTATGACGGATCGTCGCTGGCGACGGGCCATGGGTTCCAGGCGCATGTCGGACCAATGCGGTCGAAGAGCCGCGGCCATGTCCGCCTGCGCAGCGCCGATCCGGCGGAGAAGCCGTCGATCCGCTTCAACTATATGAGCCACCCGGACGACTGGGTGGAGATGCGGGCCTGTGTCCGGTTGACGCGCGAGATCTTCGCACAGCCGGCGATGGCGCCGTTCGCGGGGCGAGAGATCCAGCCCGGTGCGACGGTCACGGACGACGAGGCGATCGACGCTTTCGTCCGCTCCCATGTCGAAAGCGCCTATCATCCCTCCTGCAGCTGCGCGATGGGCGCGGCGTCCGATCCCATGGCGGTGGTCGACCCGGCGCTTCGGGTGCACGGGGTCGAGGGGCTGCGGGTGGTCGATTCCTCGGTGATGCCGTCGATCACGACCGGCAATCTCAATGCACCGACGATCATGATCGGCGAAAAGGCGGCCGACCATATCCTGGGCCGCCCCATGCTGCCCTCCTCGAACGCGGACTATTACCGCGCCGAGGGGTGGGAGACGCGGCAGCGATAAGCGGCGGCGAGGGGCAGCCGGTGCCGCGCCCATGTCGCGGCACCGGGAGGCCCGTCACGCGTCGCTGGCGGCGACTATGTCCGTCCGATTGCCATGGTCGCGTGACGCCGTCGCGCGCAGCCGGACCGACAGCAATACGGCGATCAGCATGACCGTGACGAACAGCATCGCGATCGCCGCATTGTAATAGACCATCGCCACGGCCGCGACCGCCGCCATGCCCAGGGCGAAGCCGGGCACGATCGGGAAACCGGGTGCGCGATAGGGCCGGACGAGGTCGGGCTCGCGCCGCCGCAGCCGGAACAGCGACAGCATCGACATGATGTACATGGTCAGGGCGCCGAAGACCGACAGCGTCACGACGCTCGCGGTCAGCGGCTGCCCGCCGAAGCGGATCCAGCCGTCGCTATAGATCGTCAATATGCCGGTCGCCGCGCCCGCGATCGTGGCGATATGCGGCGTCCGGAACCGGGGATGCAGGCGCCCCAGCGCAGCCGGGAGATAACCCGCGCGCGCCAGGGCGAACATCTGGCGGGCATAGCCCATGATGATGCCGTGGAACGAGGCGACGAGGCCGAACAGACCCAGCCAGACCAGCATGTGCAGCCAGCCGCTGGAATCGCCCACCGCCCGCCGCATCGCCTGGGGCAGCGGGTCGTTCAGGTTGGACAGGGCTTTCCAGTCGCCCGACCCGCCCGCCAGGATCATGACGCCGAAGGCCAGCGCGGTCAGCGTCACTATGCCGGTGACATAGGCGATCGGTATCGTCCGGCGCGGCTCCTTGGCCTCCTCGGCGGCCATCGCCACGCCCTCGATCGCCAGGAAGAACCAGATCGCGAAGGGGATGGCGGCGAACATGCCGCCGAGCGATCGCAGCGTGGGCGTATCGCTGCCCGCCCAGCCCCCGGCGACGAAATGGTCGAGCGAGAAGATCGGCGCGACCACCTTCATGAAGACCAGCAACTCGCCCACCGCCAGGATCGTCACGAACAACTCGAAGGTCGCCGCGATCCCGACCCCGACGATGTTCAGCGCGACGAAGATCGCATAGGCCCCCAGTGCTGCCGTCCTGGGATCGAGCGACGGAAACTGCACGGCGAGATAGGCGCCGATCGCAAGCGAGATGGCGGGCGGGGCGAACACGAACTCGATCAGCGTGGCGAAACCGGCGATCGCGCCGCCCCAGGGGCCGAAGGCGCGATAGGCATAGGCGAAGGGGCCGCCCGCCTGCGGAATGGCGGTCGTCAATTCGGTGAACGAGAAGATGAAGGCGATGTACATCGCCGCGACGATCGCGGTGACGGCAAGGAAGCCCAGCGTCCCGGCCGTCGCCCAGCCATAGCTCCAGCCGAAATATTCCCCCGATATGACCAGGCCGACGGCGATGCCCCAGAGATGGAAGGCGTTCAGCGATTTCTTGAGATGCGTGTCTGCCCCGTGCGTCATAAGCCCCCTTACGATTATTCGCCTGCGATGCGCGGCATGGTCCCCTGGGATTCCAGGGTGTCCGCATTCTGCCCCTCTTTCAGCGCGACCCCCGACAGCGACCGGCGCAGCGCCTCGCGCGCCAGCCATGCCAGCGTCCGCGCCGCCTGCTCATAGCTCTGGCCGCCATGCCGGTGGACGTTGGAGATACAATTGCGCTCCGAATCCCGCCGCCCCGGACGCGGGTCGTGCGTGAGGTACAGGCCCAGGCTGTCCGACACGGTCAGGCCCGGTCGCTCGCCGATCAGGATGACGCTCAGGCGTGCGCCGAGCGCGGCCCCGATCGGGTCGGCGATGGCCACGCGGGCCTGTCGCGCGATGACGACCGGCGCGATCGACAGCTCGGGCATGGCCTGATGGCAGGCATGGATCATCGGCGCGGCGTGCCGCTGTACCGCCGTGGAGGACAGGCCGTCCCCGACCACGAACACGATGTCGAAGGGGCCGCACAGGGCCGTCAGCCGCTCCGCATCGTCCGGCGCCAGCAGGCGCCCCATGTCGGGCCGCCGCAAATAGGTCGCCCGGTCCGGGGCCATGCTGGCAACCGCGATGGCGGTCAGCGGCGCCAGGTCCCGCTCCAGCGCGGCGACATCGAGCATGGCATGGACGGCGTCGCGCGCCATGGCATGGGCCGCCTGGAAGCGGAGGACCTCGTCCATCGGTATGGCGTTGCCCGAGCGGCCCAGGCCGATACGGGCCTTGGTCGCCCGGCGTAGGATCGTCCATGGGTCGCGCGGCGCGGCGTCTTCGGTCAGGGGCCGGTCGCGATCGTCGCTCATGGCCGCGCTGCTCCCATATCCGCCCCCATATTCGCCAATGCCCGCAGCCGGGACTGGTCCGGGCCGATGGCGCGGATCGTGCCGTCGGGGGCGAGCATGTCCATGCGGTCGAGCCACGCCTCGAACTCCGGCGCGGCGCGGACGCCCAGGACGGAGCGGAGGTACAGCATGTCGTGATAGGCCAGGCTCTGATAGTTGAGCATGATGTCGTCGGCGCCGGGCACCATGATCAGGAAGGTGCAGCCCGCATGGGTCAGCACCGTCATCAGGACGTCCATATCGTCCTGATCCGCCTCGGCATGGTTGGTGTAGCAGACGTCGCACCCCATCGGCAGGCCGAGCAGCTTTCCGCAGAAATGATCCTCCAGCCCGGCCCGGATGATCTGCTTGCCGTCGTAGAGATATTCGGGGCCGATGAAGCCGACGACGGTGTTGACCAGTAACGGATCGAACGCGCGGGCGACCGCATAGGCGCGTGTCTCCATCGTCTGCTGGTCGACGCCGTGATGCGCGTCGGCGGACAGCGCCGCGCCCTGTCCCGTCTCGAAATACATCGCATTGTCGCCGACCGTCCCGCGACGCAGCGACCGCGCGGCGTCGTGCGCCTCGCGCAGGATGGCCAGGTCGATGCCGAAACCGCGATTGGCGGCCTCGCTGCCCGCCACGGATTGAAAGACGAGATCGACCGGGGCACCCCGCGCCATGATGTCGATCGTGTTGGTGACATGGGTCAGCACGCAGGTCTGCGTCGGGATGTCGTAGCGCTGGCGCAGATCGTCCAGCATCTTCATCAGGTCGATCGCATTGGGCACATTGTCGGTCGCCGGGTTGATGCCGATCGTCGCGTCGCCGACCCCGAACAACAGCCCGTCGAACACACTCGCGGCGATGCCATGGCGATCGTCCGTCGGATGATTGGGTTGCAACCGCGTCGACAATCGCCCCGGCAGGCCGATCGTCGAGCGAAAGGCGGTGACGACGCGGACCTTGCGCGCCACCGCGATCAGATCCTGGTTGCGCATCAGCTTGGATACGGCGGCGACCATTTCCGGGGTCAGGCCACCCGCGACCGCCGCCAGCATGGCCGTGTCCGCCTGTTCGGACAGCAGCCAGTCCCGAAAGCCCCCGACGGTCAGATGCGCGAGCGGCGCGAAGGCGGAGGGATCGTGCCCGTCGATGATGAGGCGGGTGACCTCGTCCTCTTCATAGGGGACCAGTGCTTCGTGCAGAAACCGGTCGAGCGGGAGATCGGCCAGGACGAACCGGGCCGCCATGCGTTGCGCCGCGCTTTCCGCGGCGATACCGGCCAGTTCGTCGCCGGAGCGCAGCGGCGATGCGCAGGCCAGCACATGTTTGAGATCGCGAAAGACGAAGCGCTGGCCGCCGACATTCGAGGAATACGCCAATCCGACCTCCTGACCGCCATGCCGGATGCCACGCCGGAACGATGCGAGCTCTGTCAAATCCGCCCCTGGCGCCGCTGGCGAGGTCGCGCCCCCGCTCTACACCCCCGCGCTTTCCGGATCATGCAACGTGATCCGGATCAAGTCCATCGGGTCCATGCCCCCATGTGCGATCGCGCCACCCGTCGGCCTCGACGGCGCAAATGGGCCCGGAAGGTCAGGGCAGGACATTCTCCAGCGAATGCAGGAGCTGTCTGGCAACGAACGGCTTGGCGCAGTTGACGACGTCGGGATAGCGGCTCTTCACGACGTCATCCTCATACCCGCTGGCGAATATGAACGGGATGTGCCGCGCGGTCAGGGCGTCGGCCACGGGGAATGCGAATTGCCCGCCCAGATTCACGTCTAGGATCACGGCGTCGATCCGGTCTTCCTGTTCGATGCGGGACAGGGCGGAGGGGACCGAGGCTTCGGGGCCTATGACGATGGCGCCGGCCTCTTCCAGTTCCAGCTGGAGATCCTGGGCCAGCATATACTCGTCCTCAACGATCAGGATCCGGCGATTGGTGAGAGGCATCATGCGACTCCAATGGGCTCCGGTTGGATACCGGCAGAGCAATGGAGCAGTGAATTCCATCTGCTGCCATAACGTAGGTCGTCTCCGCTTGTAATTGATAAGGCAGCGCTTTTTCGATCAGGGTGCGGCCCTGGCCGGTGCCGCCCGGCGCCTGGCCATCAGGGGGCATGGTCACGCCGCTCTCCAGCCAGTCGACATGCAGCCACGGTTCCCCGTTCGCGCCGTCCTCGACCCGCCAGCGAACGGCAAGCCGCGCGCCCGGCTGGCTGAGCGCGCCATATTTGACCGCGTTCGTCGTCAGCTCGTGCAGCGCCATCGCGAGGGTCTGCACCGTGCCGGACCGCAGGGGCACGTCATGCGGGCCGTCCAGCGTGACGCGCGGACGGGCGGCATCGAGGGCGCCGGTCGCGTCCAACTCCGCCTGGATGAGGTCGCCGAAGGTGACCCGGTCGTCGTCGCGCAATTGCGACAACAGGCGTTGGGCCCTGGCCAGCGCCGCGATCCTGTCGCTGAATCTGGCGCGAAAGTCCGTCAGGTCGACGCTCGACCGGATGGTCGCATCGGCCATAGAGCGCACCATGCCCATCAGGTTGAAGGTGCGGTGCTGCAATTCCTTGACCAGGATCTGCTGGCGCTCCTCCCATTCGCGGCGATCGGTGGTCTCCACCACCGCACCCACCATGCGGACCGGGCGACCCACGGCATCATGATAGAATTTGCCCCGACCGGACAGCCAATGGACCGAGCGGTCCGGATGGACGACCCGAAACTCATGGACGAATTCCTCCTGCCGTTCCATGGCCTGGTGAAGCGCCGCCTCGGTCCGTGCGCGATCCTCGGGATGGATGCGGGACGACCAGGCTTCATAGCTGGGCGTCACCTCTCCGACATCATAGCCTTCCATGCGGAAATGCTCGTCGGACCAGTGGACCTCTCCGGTGATGACGTTCCAGTCCCATAACCCCAGCTGTCCGACTTCGACCGCGCTGCGAAGCCGCTCCTCGCTTTCGCGAAGGGCCGTCTCGGCGCGCTTGCGCTGGGTCACGTCCTGGCCGACCTTGACGAAGCCGCGTGCCGTGCCGCCCTCGTCGAGAAGCGCCCCCACAGCCCCCTCGATGAAGATCCGTCGTTCGTCCTTGCGCAGGTGCCAGCGGATATTGGCGGCATAGCCGTTGCGGCGCGCGGTTTCGATCTCCCGCTTGTCCTCTCCCGCCGCCCGATCCTCGGGGGTGAAGGCGATGCTGCCGAGCTGCCCCACCGCCTCGTCGGCGGTCCAGCCGAAGACGGCCTCAGCACCCGGAAACCAGTTGTCGATGCGATCCTCGGCATCGGTCGTGAAGATGGCATAGTCCTGGACGGTTTCGACGATGCGGCGGAAGCGTTCTTCGCTGGCATGGAGGCGATCCACCTTGCGGAGCCGGTCGATCACCGGGCCCAATATGGTCGCATAGGTCCGCAGGAACTGGATTTCGTCGTCGCCGAATGTGCGCGGGCCGGTCGCATCGACCTGAAGGACGCCATAGGGGCGTCTGCCCGGTACCAATATGGGTACGTTGACCAGCGCGACGACGCCGGCCTCTTTCATGAATGCGGGGATGATGAACCTGTCTTCCTTGCTAATGTCCTGGGAAACCACGGGTTCGCCGGCATTGATGGAATAGGTTTCGGACGACGCCTCCGTCATCGACAGGTGGACATGTCCGACGACATCCTTTGCCCAGCCGACACCGGCCCGGACGAAGAGTTGCCGTCGTTCCTCCCGAATTTCGAGGACCTTGGCGCGGTCCGTCCCCAGTGCCTTCGCCACCAGGCGGCAGGCCTCGGTCAGGACCGCGTCGAGATCCTCCGAGCGGATGGCGAAATCGCCGAAATCGGCAAGCACCTGTTGCCGCTTCATCATCTCTCTGATCTTCGGCATGAAAATCTCCGGCGATGGGGTGATGATCGGGGGATTGGGAAATACCGGAGGAGGGATGCCGTTCGCTCAGACTTGAGCGGCGTCGCCAAAAGCTCCCATAGCGGCGGCCTGTCGTGCGGTTTCGGGGGGCTCCGATGCCGGGGATCGGATGGGAGCGTGCAGGCCGCCCTGGCCGTCGATCAGCAGGTCCAGCGCAATATTCATTCGTGCAGGGTCTGCGATCGAGGCTCTCCCTTCCCAGGGGATGAGCAAGGCGCTGGCGGGGAACGACGGTGGGATTTCGTCTTCTGCGGCTCGTAAGGCTTCATGCGGGGCGTGACCGTCAGGCGCGGGGACGAGGTGGAGGCTCGCTATCCCTCTGCTCTCACAGGCCCGCGCCAGTCCGATCGCATCGGCTGTGCTCGGGGCGTCGGCATGCACCAGGCCCCATGGCCGGACATGATCCAGCATCGCAGCGATGTCTCCTCCATGCGCTTCGCATTTGGCCCATTGACGGGCGATGCCGCGCTTCTCGCATATCCGCGACCAGCCCTGGGCCAGCGCCGCGTCGCTGCTCCAGATCAATAGAACCGGATCGGCGTGCGCTGCGGGCGAGGGCGGCGTCCTGATGGGATGGGGGATCGGCGGATAGACGAGCCGATCCTGACGCCGCCACCACCCCGGCGTGCGGGCGACCGGATGGCGTTCGGCGGCGGCGGGCAGTCCTTTCCACAAGGAAGCCAGGGCGGTCGGGCGCGGCGTGCCGCCCGATATGTCGAATATACCCGCTTCATAGGTGCCGGACGCGGTCAACAGGTGATCCCAGTCCTGCGAGCCCAGCAGCGACCACGCCGTGACGGCCCGGATATCGACGCCTTCCCGCCGGAGCAGGGCGCAGCCGTCCCACGCCTCCGCCGCCCATCGCAACTGCTCCTCGCGCGTGCAGCCATTATGCACCTCCGTCACCGCCAGGGGGACGCCGTAACGGTCCCAGGCTTCGCGAAGCGCCCCGGTCAGTCCGGGGGGCGGGGGATCGAGGACGCGTATGGCCTCGACATCGGCATAGGCGCGGCGGGCGTTGCCGCCATGGCTGCGCGGCGGATAGCGCTGCAACCGATGGTCGAGAAACCGGTCGCTGGTCAGATAATGGTTCACCCCGACGATGTCGGGCGGGCAGGGAGCGTCGGCGATGCGCCGCAACCGGTCGCCGAACCCGAAGCCGTTGATCCTTTCCCATAAAGGGTGATGCGGGGTGACATGCCCGAACAGCAGGTCCCATCCGGCCCAGCGGCGCAGATTGTCGAACGCCGCCTGTTCGCGCAGGACCAGCGTGGCATAGGTGCGGCCGAGATCGTCGGTCTGGATCAACCGTGCCGCCGGGTTCACCCGGCGAATGGCCTGCATCGCGGCCCGCGTGCCGTCGATCTGGTTGAGCAGCGCCAGCCAGAATGCCCCTTCGTCGCGCGCATGGGGATACCAATGGCCGTACAGGGCGGAGAAGCGCGCCGTGGTCAGCGGTTCGTTGACCGGGGTCCAGTCCTCGATCCAGGGATAGCGTTCCGCAACCTTCTGCGCATAGTCACCGAGGCCGGTGGCGAACCCGTCGTCCAGCAAATGGGTATGGGGCGGGCCGCTGCCATGATGGACCAGCCCGGCGATGGGCCGGATGCCCAGCGAACGCAGCCGCGCCAGCCGTTCGTCGGTCCAAGACCAGTCGGGCGTCCCTCCGTCCGCCATCACGCGTTCCCACAAGACGGGGTAGCGGATCGCCGACAGGCCCAGACCGGCAAACAGGTCGAGATCGATAATCCGGTCGTGATGCCCGCTCAGGCGGATCTGATCGCGATAGCCCGTGGCGGTGCGATTGACGGTGCATTCCACGCCACCCCAAAGTTCCAGGCCATCCATCGTTGTCTCCCCTGGGCCCAACGGACCGGCGTTGCGGGCGTTCCGGGAAACTGACTGATTTGCATTTATATACAGTAGGTTAGGCGGAACGCGGCGAAGCGGCGGGATGTTTCTGTTTTGTAACAGAGACCTAGAAGGAGCTTCCGTGACCGCCCAGCTGTCGAGCGCCGCCCATGGCTCCAATAGCCTTTACCACCGCCGTCCGCGATCGACGCTGATCTGCTTTAGCCATCTTCGCTGGGCCTTCGTCTTCCAACGGCCGCAGCATCTGATGACGCGCTTCGCCGCGACGCAGGATGTGTTGTTCTGGGAGGAACCCGAATATCGGCCCGGCCCATCCGAACTGCATCGCCGGACATGCCCGGAAAGCGGCGTGGTGGTGCTGACCCCGCAACTCGACGCGGGCTTGCAAGGCCGCGAGGACGAGGCGCTGGCGGCCTTGCTCGACACCGAATTGGAGGGTGTGACCGGCCCGGTCATTCGCTGGTATTATACGCCGATGATGCTGCCCTTTTCGGACCATGTCCCGGCGGCGTGCATCGTCTATGACTGCATGGACGAACTCTCGGCCTTCAAGGGCGCGCCGCCGCAGCTGCTCGAGCGGGAGCAGCGGCTGATCGAGCGGGCCGATCTGGTCTTCACCGGCGGGACCAGCCTGTACGAGGCAAAGCGCAGCCGCCATTCCAACGTCCACGCCTTTCCCTCCAGCATCGACGCGGCGCATTTCGGACGCGCGCGGTCGGGGGGCGGGGAACCGGCGGATCAGGCATCGCTGCCGCATCCGCGGCTCGGCTTTGCCGGGGTCGTAGACGAGCGGATGGACCTCGCCCTGCTCGCCGCCCTGGCGGATGCCCATCCCGAATGGTCGCTGGTGGTCATCGGCCCCGTCGTGAAGATCGACGAAGCCGATCTGCCGCGTCGCGCCAATATCCATTATCTGGGCGGGCGGCCCTATAGCGCGCTGCCGGATTACATGGCGGGGTGGGACGTCGCCCTGATGCCTTTCGCGATCAACGAGGCGACGCGGTTCATCAGCCCGACCAAGACGCCGGAATATCTGGCGGCGGGGTGCCCGGTCGTCTCGACGCCGATCACCGATGTCGTTCGCCATTATGGCGCCCTGGCGGGCGTGACCATCGCCGACACGCCCGCCGCCTTCGTGGCTGCCTGCGAAGCGGCGATGACCTTGCGGGCCGAAGGCGACAGCTGGCGCGACGAGGCGGACAGGCAGCTCTCACGCGGTTCGTGGAGCAGCACGGCACTGGAGATGACCGCGCTGATCGAGGCGGAGATGGCGGGGCGCAACCGGCATGAGCCGATCGTCTCCCCCGTCACCTGGCCGCCGCGGCACGATCGTTATGACGTGATGGTCGTCGGCGCGGGGTTCGCCGGGGCGGTGATGGCGGAGCGGCTGGCGGCCGACGGGGGCAAGCGCGTGCTGGTGGTCGACCGGCGGTCGCATATCGCGGGCAACGCCTATGACCATCACGATGCGGCGGGCATCCTGATCCATCGCTATGGCCCGCACATCTTCCATACCAATTCGGGCGAGATATTCGACTATCTGTCGCGCTTCACCGATTGGCGGCCCTATGAGCATCGCGTGCTGGCCGATGTCGGCGGCAAGCAGGTGCCGATGCCGATCAACCGCACGACTCTGAACGCGCTCTACGGGCTGAACCTGTCGAGCGATGCGGAGGTCGAAGCGTTCCTGGCGTCCCGCGCCGAGCCGGTCGATCCGATCCGCACATCCGCCGATGTCGTCGTGTCGAAGGTCGGTCGCGAACTCTACGAGACCTTCTTCCAGGGCTATACCCGCAAGCAATGGGGGATGGACCCGTCCGAGCTCGACAAGTCGGTCACCGCGCGGGTGCCGACCCGCACTTGTACCGACGACCGCTATTTCGGCGATCGCTATCAGGCGATGCCGGCGCAGGGCTTTACCCGAATGTTCGAGGCGATGCTCGACCATCCCAATATCGACCTGCTACTGGGGGTCGACTATGCCGATGTCCGCGACGCCTATCCGCATGACCATCTGGTCTTCACCGGGCCGATCGACGAATATTTCGGCTATCGATACGGTCGGCTGCCCTATCGCTCGCTTCGCTTCGAGCATCGGACGCTGAATGAGGAACGGCATCAACCCGTCGCCGTTGTCAACTATCCCGACGAGGCCGTCCCCTATACGCGCATCACCGAATACAAGCATCTGACCGGGCAGGTCGCACCGCAGACCAGCCTGACCTATGAATATCCCAGCGCGACGGGCGATCCCTATTACCCGATCCCCCGCGACGAGAACCAGGCGCTCTACAGACGCTATGAGGCGCTGGCCCTGGCCGAGCCGCATGTCAGTTTCGTCGGGCGGCTGGCGACCTACCGCTATTACAATATGGACCAGGTCGTCGGACAGGCGCTGGCGACCTATCGGCGGCTGAAGCCGATGCTGGACGAGGCCGCGATGCCGGGTGTCGCCGCATTGGCGGGGGGACGCAGCGCGGCATGAACCACCAGCGAGCGGACGGAGCCGTCAGACCGGTCGTCCTGCTGGCGGCCGGGACGAACTTCGTCACCGATTATGTGGCGAGCGTCCTCTGCGAGCGTGGCATTTCGATGATCGGCCCGTTGGTGGACCCATCGCAGGCCGTGCAGGTCCTGGCGACGCAGCCCGTCCGTGCCGCCATCCTGTTCGACACCGCGGCCTCGCAGGATCGCGCCCGACTGATCGCGATGCTGAACCACCGGGCGCTGCCCTATCTGACGGTGATGGGGCCTCGCAACGTCGAAGGGCAAGAGGATGGCGCCGTGCTGTTTTCCCCCTTCGCCGCCTATCAGGTGGCCGACTGGATCGCGGAGCAGACGTGATCGGCCGGATGTGTGGGGTCGGGCCGATCGATGCGGGACCTATTGCAACGAGTTTGACAGACGATGAAGCGTAAAGCCGCCATTGCGAATGCCATCATCGAAAGCGCGATGGATTATGCGATCATATCGCTCGATTCCGAAGGCGTTATCACAAGCTGGAACGGCGGGGCCGAACATGTGCTCGGCTGGTCCGCGGGAGAAGCGCTGGGCCAGCCGGGCGAGATCATCTTCACGGCGGAGGATCGTGCGGCCGACGTGCCGCGCCGGGAAATGCAGCAGGCCGATCAAGCGGGACGCGCCGCCGACGAACGCTGGCACGTACGGCGCGACGGCAGTCAGTTCTTCGCGCTAGGCGAGCTGATGCCGCTCCGGCTGGAGGAAGGCGGCTATGTCAAGATCCTGCGCGACCGCACCGATCAGCGTCGCGCGGTCCAGGACCTTGAGGACAGCCGCAAGGCGACCAGCGGCGCCCATGCGATGCTGGCCGAACTGACCGAGTCGCTCGAGGACCCGTTTTACGCGGTCGATGCGGAAGAGCGCTTCACCTATATAAACCGCAAGGCGGGCGAACTCTGGGGGCGGGCGCCCGGCGACCTGATCGGTAAGATCTGTTGGGACGAGTTTCCCCAGGCGGTCGGCAGCGAACCCTATCATGCCCATCGACGCGCGATGGTCGAGCGTACTGCCATCCGGCTCGAAGCGAAGTCGCCGATCCTGGGCAAATGGATCGACATCGACATCCATCCGATCACGACCGGCGGGCTGGCGGTCTATTTCAAGGACGCCAGCCAGCGCAAGGCGGCGGAGATCGCGTTGCGGGCGCGGAACGACACGCTGTCCGAGGAGATTGCCGAACGCACCCGCGAACGCGACCGGATATGGCAGCTGTCGGGCGACCTGATGGACGTGTGCAGCGCCGATGGTCGCCTCCACACCGTCAATGCCGCCTGGACGGCGATGCTGGGCTGGACCGAGGAGGAACTGCTTGGCGGCAATTTCTTCGACCTGATCCATCCGGAGGATCGCGAGGCGACGGCCGCCGAGTTCGCGCGGCTCGCCAAGGGGGAGGAGGCGGCGCATTTCGAGAACCGGTTTCGCGGACGCGACGGCCGCTATCGCGTCATCTCCTGGACCACCGCGCTGGAGGCGGAGCTGTTCTACTCGATCGGCCGCGACATGACCGATCATCGCCGCGTCGAGGAGCAATTGCGCCAGAGCCAGAAGATGGAGGCGGTCGGGCAGCTCACCGGCGGGCTGGCGCATGATTTCAACAATCTGCTGACCGGCATCACGGGCAGCCTGGAGATGATGGCGATCCGTATCGGACAGGGACGGATCGGCGATGTCGAGAAATATAATGCCGCCGCGCACGGCGCGGCCAAGCGTGCCGCCGCCCTGACCCACCGCCTGCTCGCCTTCTCCCGCCGCCAGACGCTGGACCCCAGGCTGATCGACCCCAATCGGTTGATCGAGGACATGCTGGAGTTGATCGTGCGTTCGGCGGGGCCCGATATCGATACCCGCTATGTGGCGCAGGCGGATCTCTGGGCCACGTTGGTCGACCCCAATCAGCTGGAAAACGCGCTGCTCAATCTCTGCATCAATGCCAGGGATGCGATGCCCGATGGCGGAAGGCTGACTATCGAAACGTCCAACCGCTCGCTCGACGATCGCACCGCGCGGTTCCACGAGATGGAGCCGGGGCGCTACGTCGCGGTCTGCGTGTCCGATACGGGGATCGGGATGACCCCCGATGTCGTCGCCAAGGCGTTCGACCCGTTCTTCACCACCAAGCCGATCGGCGTCGGCACCGGCCTTGGCCTGTCGATGATCTATGGTTTCGCCCGCCAGTCGGGGGGCAGCGTGCGTATCCACTCCCAGCCGGGCGAAGGGACGACCGTCTGCGTCTATCTGCCCGCGCATATCGGCCGCGCCGAGGTGGACGACGATGACGCCGATCTGGCCGATGCCCCCCGCGCAATATCGGGCGAGACCGTGCTGGTCGTCGACGACGAACCATCGGTGCGCATGCTGGTCACCGACGTGCTGGAGGAACTGGGCTATACCGCGATCGAGGCGGCGGACGGCGCCGCCGGGCTGAAGGTCCTGCAATCCGATGCGCGGATCGACCTTCTGGTTTCGGATGTCGGTCTGCCGGGGGGCATGAACGGTCGGCAGATGGCCGATGCCGCCCGTGTGACCCGGCCCGATCTGAAGGTCCTGTTCATCACCGGCTTCGCCCAGAATGCTGCGGTGGGCAACGGGCAGCTCGAACCGGGCATGCATGTCATGACCAAGCCCTTTGCCATGGAAGCCATGGCGACGCGGATCAAGGCGCTGATCGAAGGGGGCTAGGTCGTCTGCTTCGCCGTGCGCAGCGCGTCCATCAGGATGCGGCTGTAGATACGGTGGGTCTCGGTCTCCCGATGGACACCGGCGCTGGACGGCGCGATGCCCAGCGATGCGGCGGGGGTGAAGGTGAGCTCGCCGAAATAGATGCCGTCGCGGCCGTCATACAGGTCGACGCGTACAAAGGTGAACGGAGCCGACAGCGCTCGGGCAGCGGCGATCATCCGTTTCAGTCGGTCTTTCGCCGCCATGGCGAAGCCGTCCGGCGCGCTCAGGCCATCGCCTTCATCCATCGGATCGAAATGGGGCACGCGGAACAGGCGACTCCAGGGCCGCCCGAAGCGGCCATGGTCGATCTGGCACAATAGCGGCTCGCCATGGATACAGTGGAATTTGTAATCGTCGGGCGGCCCGGCCATGTGCGTCGGGATCATCGTCTCGACGATGATCTTTCGCGGCAGGCGCCAATATTGCATTTCGCGCAGGATCGATGCGTAATCCATCGAGGCCAAATCATACAGGTCGTGCAGCGCCGCAGGATCGGCGAGATCCCGCAAAAAGGTGACGCCGCCGCTGGCATGGGTCGGCTTGGCCAGGGCACCGATCTCGATAAAGGGGCGGAGCCGGTCGAATAGGTCTTCGGGCGAGGCCAGCGTCTCGACCGGGATGACGGCCAGCGTCTCGGGGATATGAAGATCGGGGCAACGTCGCTGTGCCTCGAGCTTGGCTGTTTGCTTGTCGACCAAGGCCCGTTCCTGTGCGGACCAGTGCGGATCGATCATCCGGTCATAGATGACGTCGTTGATCCGCGCGTCGGGATGGTGGGGCGGAAGCGGCGGGCGGCCGAATTTTCGCTCGAACGGCACGGAGGCCAGCCGATGATTGGCGGCCCGCGTCATGGGGCCATGCCCATCGTCGTCCGCGTCTCTGTCCGGCCTGCCGTTCATGGATGACGGTGAAATGGCCGCGCGAGGTCAGCCATGGTCGGCGATCGCGCGCTCGACGCACAATCCGATCGCCGCGATGCGGTCGACCTCGGCATAGGGCGCGTTGCCCAGTTCGTCGCCAAAGATGTCGGGATCGAGCACGCGGTAATCCTGGCGATAGCCGGTCGCGGGAATTGCGTCCTGTATCGCGTCCCGAACCACGTCGCGGCCGCTCACGATCGACACGCCCGTATGCATCAGGAAGCGGCCTCCCGGCGCCAGCTTGCGGATCGCCATCAGCGTCCAGTCGACCGACAGCCTGCCGCCATAAAGATCGCCCCCGTCGCGATAGGCGCGGCGGACGGGATCGATCATGAACGGCGGATGGGTGACGATAAGGTCGAACGGCCCGTCGACCTCATCGGGTGTCTGCGCCATCACGCCATGGTTGGCGATCCCCGCGAAGGTCGCGTTGATCGATGCGAGTTGCAGGGCCTTGGGATTCAGGTCGGCCAGCGTCAGCTCCGCCTTGCCGTGCAGCGATGCGGCGACGATGCCGCCGACCCCGGCCCCGGCGCCATAGTCGAGGATGCGGGCCTCGGTCGGCAACCCGGCCAGGTGGCGCGAGATATAGTCGGCGAAGCGGTAGCTGTCGGGGCCCAGGAATACGGCATCGCGTGCCGTGGTCGGATAGCGCGAATGAAGGAACAGCTGCCCCAGCACGTTCGAGACGCGGATGGCGGCGGTCACCAGTCCGTCCGGACACTCCTCCAGCAACCCTTGCGCGGCAAGGATCGCGAAGAGAGCAGGGGGCAGGGCGTCGCGGCGGCAGGGCAGGGACCATCCCAGCAGGTCGGCCACGGTCGCACCGACCTGCCGATCGGGTCTCGCCATCACCCGCGCCTGCGACGCCGGGGTGGGCGCGATGAAGTCGTAATCCATCGAACGCAGCATGCCGAGCAGATCGAGCATCGCGCTACGCGAAACGCCGGACACGGCATCGGGCCGATCCGCGTTGAAAGAAATCTCGTCGGGCTCTGCTACGTTCATATGATCACCATAAAGCATGATGCCGGCGCCAATCGCGGCGCTGGCCCTGGAGGGATATGATCCGCGTCAGGCCGTCTTCTGGATCAGCGGTTCGATCCGCAGATTGACGATGTCGCAATTGGCCGAACGGCTGAGGACGAACAGGATCGCGTCGGCGACATCTTCGGCAGGCAGCATCCGTCCGTCCGCGACGGCGCCCTGTTTTTCCTCCTCGCTGCATTCCTGCATGTCGGTGTCGACCGATCCGGGCTGGATCACGCTGACCCGGATACGCTTGTCCGCCACTTCCTTGCGCAGCGTCTCGGCAAAGGCCTGGATGCCCGCCTTGGTCGCGGCATAGACGCTTTCGCCCGCGGCCTTGATCTCGGTGCTGATCGATCCGACGAACAGCAGATGGCCGCCGCCTTGGTCCTGCATCCGCAGGATGGCCGCGCGGGCACAGGCGAGATAGCCGGTCAGATTGGCATCGATCACATAACGCCAGTCGTCGTCGGCCATCTCGTGGATCGGCTGCGCGCCCAGCGCGGCGCAGGCGACCAGCATGTCGATACCGCCCAGCCGGTCGTCGACGGCGGCGAAGACCCGCTCGATACCCTCCTGCGTCGCGGCGTCCTCGGCGATCCCGGTGACATCGCCGTCGATCCCGGCCAGCGCGGCGTCGAGCGCGTCCTGATGCCGCCCGAAGGTCAGGACGCGCGCACCCTCGGCCGCCAGAGCTTTCAGCGCGGCAAGGCCGATGCCGGTGGTGCCGCCGGTCAGCAGGATGCGGCGGCCGGACAACATGGTGGGGTTCTTGGTCATTGGCTATTCCCAGGTCAGGATCAAGCGCCCATGGGCGGGCACGCGGTAATCGATGCGATCGGCGTCGACGGCATCGGGCGCGATGGCCTCGCCGCTGGCGGTGGTGACGCGGCTGTCGGTCAGTGTCCGCCGCTTCAGCCGGACGAGGCGCAGCCAGGCGGTCCGCGTCTCGCCCCCGTCGAGCAGGATCGACAGCGCATGGTCCCCGACCCGCTCGACCGCGCGGAGCAGCATGTCGCAATAGAGGCGGAAGGGTGCGCCCTCGACGGTGTGGAAGGCGCTGGAGGCGAAGATGAACGCCGCGCCCGCGCCGTACACCTCCTGTCCCACCTGCCCGGCGGGCTGGCCGTCGGGATACAGGTCCTCCAGCGGGAAGGAGAGCCCATGGTCGATATGGCCGTTGGGCTCGCGCTGCTCCTCGGAGATCGCCTCGGGCGGCAGCGCGTCGGGATAATAATACCAGGCGCGCGACAGGGCATAGCGGCAATATTCGCCGATCAGCATCCGCGCCTCCGGGTCGAGGTCGGGGCCGCCATCGTCCAGATAGCGCTCGAACGCGACATAGCTGTCGAAACATTCGTACATCGCCATATACGGCGCATCCTGAAGACAGGTGACCGCCAGGAACGTCTCGTAATGGGCGGCATGCCCGATCTGGCTGTCCCAGATCACCGCATTGTGCAGGAAGCTGGCCAGATAGACATAGCTCTGTTCGCGATAGACGTCGCGATTGGTGATCCGCCACAGCCGCATGCAGGCGGCGGCGCCCCAGGCGGTCAGATTGGCCTGATAGTTGATGGCGAAGCCCAGCCCGATGGCGGCGTCGATCGCCGCACGCGCCTCGTCCAGATAGGTCTTGTCATCGGTCAGCTCGAACGCTTGGAGCATGACCCAGGCATAGATGCCGCCGACATCGGTCTGCCCGCGCCCGTCGACCGGGGCCTCCTTGGTGATGACCGAGAAGTCGGTGACGTCATATTCGATCGGCCAGCGATAGTCGAAATGCCGCGCGACGCGCACGCCATAGCCGATCGCCTTCAGGAACAGCGCCCGCGCCTCGTCATCGCCGTCGAGCGCCAGCGTGCCGAGGTTCAGCAGCGGGTGGTAGAGATACCAGCTGTCGACCGCATCGGCATTCTTGTCCTTGCCGACATTGGGCAGATAGCGGCGAAACGTGCCGAGCTCCTCGTCGAAGAAGCGCGGCAGCCCCGCCTTGAACGTCGCCTCCAGCGGATGCGGTTCGCCGCGCCATTTGCCCCATCGGTGGAGCGCGGCGATCACCGACATCTGCACCATGATGTCGGGATATTCCGCCCCCGTATAGGGATGGACATAGCGATGGCCGTAATGGCGGATCGTGGCGTCGGGCGCTTCGTCCAGATCACGCGCGGCACGCTCGGCACGGTCGATCCAGTCGCGATAGGCGACCGGCGGCGGGTCGAGCAGGTCATAGGCGCTGCCCAGCATCTGCACGAACTGGCGCGCGGACTCGCGTTCGTGCGGCGGGGCATGGTGGCGAAAGACCAGGATCGTGTCGGACAGCGTCACACTCTCCCCCGCTGGCAGCGCGACCTCGGCGGGGTCGGCCTCGGTATCGGGGACGGGCAGCGCATAGCCCAGTTCGGGCCAGCTGCCCCCCACCGTCTCGCGCGGGACGGTTCCGGTGGCGCGGAAATAGGCGTTCGAGGCGGTGAGATTCTGGATGTAGAGTATGTTGCCAAAGGCTGGCGTATCGATGCGGAAATAGAGGAGGCCGGTGTTCAGCCCGCGCTGCGACGCCTCGACCACCCCTTGCGCGCGTAAGGGATCGTCGCCCGCGCCAAAGGGATAAAGGTCGCGCGGGGCGGGGGGCATGACCATCGGCCGGGCGGGCGTGAAGCGCGTCATGATGCGCAGTCGCTCCAAGGACAGCCGGTCGGTAAGGCAGGATATGATATGTTCGCCCATCGCGCTGGTCACGCGAAGCCGGGCGACCTCCCCCTCTTCCGGCGGCAGGACCGCGCAGTCGAAGTTGGTCGACAGGAAGGCTGCCCGCACTGCCAGCCCGCCGCTACTGCCCCTGCGCCGCACGATCGCGAAGACCGATGCGTCGGTTCGGTGCAGCCCGACCGTCAGGTCGCCGATCGTGAAATCGGCTAGCGGGGCGGGTTCGTCGCGCAGCAGTTCGCGTAGGTCCAGCAGATGGGGGCTGATGGCGGGCGGCGCTTCGGCCGTCGCGGTTCGGGGCATGACATAACTCCGAAAGTGTGACGGGTGTGCTGCCCAACCCACTGGAAAAGAGCGGAGTTCCTGGCAAATGTCGTTCCGCTAAACTGCGTCAGTGCATTCGTGCCGCCCGCGCCGCCTGCGCGCGTTTCAGGCGGATGCGCGTGCGTGCATCGCGCAGCAGCGTACCGGGCAGATCGGTCGCGGCTCGCAGGCCCGCGACCGAGGAGATGTTGCGGATGCTGCGCCGCGTCTCGTTCAGCACCTGCCCGACCATCGCCCGCCGCTCGATCTCGCCCGTCTCGCGCACCAGCGACAGCCGGTGGATCGCATAGATGCCGATCAGCCCGGCCAGCAGGAAATAAAAGTCCCAGGCGGTCAGCGTGATCGGCAGGGTGAAGATGCCGTTCGGGCTGCGCCACCGCGCGAGCAGCTCGAACTGGCGCGCGGCGAAGAATTGCGCGAGCAAGCCGCCCAGGATCGGTGCGATCCCGGCGGCGATGGCGGTGGTCATCGCATTGGCCGCGACATAGGCGGTGGCGGACCCCCTGGGCGACAGCTTCAGCGCGATATTGGTGCTGGCCAGCGTCACCCCGGCGATGGTCGCGCCCATGATGAGGTGAAGCCCGATCAGCCACCATTTCACCGCACCCCGGTCATCCAGTTGCGACGCGCCAATCATCGCGACGATCGCCAGGATATAGGCGGGGGCACAGACCGCCAGGACCGACTTGTTGGCGAACCGATCGCTGAGCCGCCCCCACAGCCGGAGCGCGAGGATATTGGCAAGCTGGCTGGCGACGCTGAGGAGGAGCACGAAGCTGACCGCGAAATGCAACTGGCGGACGATGAAGACGGTGAAGAAGGGCGTCGCGAGATTGATCGCAAACTGCCAGCTGGCCACGAAGACCAGCAACCGGCGGAAATTCGGGTCGCCCAGCGGCTGGGACAGCAGCGCGCGCAGCGCGATGGGGCCGGGGGCGGGCGGCATCCGCGGCTCGGGCATCATCGCGACGATCCGCGCGCTGATCAGCCCGGTGAGGCAGCCGGTCGCGAACATCGCGGCGAACACCATGTCCCGCGCGAACGATCCGGCCTGCGTCCAGTCCAGCGCCAGCGCGGCCGCCAGGCCCAGGATCAGGCTGATCGCGGTCAGCCAGACCGTCCGCCGTGCAAAGACATCGCCCAGCCGGTCGTCGGGCGCGAGATCGCGCATCCAGGCATTCCACGCGCATCCCCCGACCGCGCCCAGCCCGCACAACAGCATCTGCGCCGCCAGGAAGATCAGCAGTGCGGCCGTCCCGCTGAAAAAGGCGAGTGCGGCCATCACCGCCAACATGGTCCGTCCGATCAGGCTGGACAGGACCGCGATCCGCTTGCGTCGCCGCCATCGCTCGACCAGCTGGATGGCGGGCAGTTGCAGCAGTTGCGCCAGGAACGGCATCGCGGCGAGGATGCCGACCATCACGTTCGACGCGCCCAGATGCAGCGCGAAGGCGGTCAGGATCACCCCGCTGGTCAGCGCGGCCGCGCCGCCGGAAAACCCCGCCTCGATGACGAGCAGCCGCAAGCCACGCTCACGGTCGGCATCGGTCAGGTCGGCTTGCGGGTCCAGGGTCATCGGTGACGGGGCAACGTCCCGGCTGCGACGCGAGTTGCCGTCGGCTATCAGCAATGCTGATCTATATCACTGAGAATTCGAGATATTGATGTTTACTCGCGCGACCATCCGGGCGTTCGCGGGTTTGTCGAGGGATGACGCTCCCCATGCCGCCCGATCTGCGTATCGCCCTGGTCCTGGCCGGGGGCAATGCGCTGGGCGCGTATCAGGCCGGTGTCTATGAGGCATTGCACGATGCCGGTATCGCGCCGGACTGGATCGTCGGCACCTCGGCGGGGGCGATCAACGGCGCGATCATCGCGGGCAACGCGCCGGAGGACCGGCTTTCCCGACTGTCCGACCTGTGGCGTCCCGAAGCCACCGGCCCAGTGGGCGTCTTGGCATGGGACGCGATGATCGACAGCTGGCGGCGCAGCGGCGAGGTGATCGCGACGCTGCTCGGCGGGCGGCGGGGGCTGTTCGCTCCGCTGGGCACCGCCTTGGCCGCGCGCGATACGCCCGCGCTCTATGACACGACGCCCTTGGCCTGCACGCTGGCCCGGCTGGTCGATTTCGACCGGCTGAATGACGGCGCGGTCCGCTATATGGTGCAGGCGGTGGCGCTGGATACGGGCGAGGAGGTCGTGTTCGACAGCGGGCGCGGCCGGATCGCGCCCGACCATATCCGCGCGAGCTGCGCCATGCCGCCTGCCTTTCCTCCGGTCGCGGTCGAGGGCACGCTCTACGTCGATGGCGGGCTGTCCGCCAACCTGCCGCTCGATCCCGTGCTGGCCCGGCCCGGTGACGCGCCGATGCTGTGTATCGCGGTCGATCTGTTGCCGCTGGCCGGGCCGCGTGCGCCGAGCATCGGCGGGATGATAAGTCGAACGCAGGATCTGGCCTTCGCCGCACAGTCCCGTCGGACCCTGGCGCGCTGGCGGGACCATTATGCCAGCGCCTCCGATGGACAGGAGGCGTCGGTCACGCTGGTCCAGCTCCATTATGCCGACCAGCAGGACGAGGTCGCGGGCAAGGCGCTGGACTTCTCGCCCCGCTCGGTGCGGCAGCGATGGGATGCGGGGCTACGCGACGGCCGGGTGCTGACCGCCTCCCTGGCGGGGGGCGCCATTCGCTTGGGGGACAGGGGCCTGACATCGACCACCATCGCGGCGGGCCGGAACCCGGTCGCCGCCCATTCGGAAGACATGCCATGAAAGCCGCCCGGAAGACCGCCAATGGGCGTTTCGAGATCGCCGAAGTCGAGGAGCCGCGCCTGCCCGCCGACGATTGGGTCAAGGCGCGGGTGCGGATGGCGGGCATATGCGGAACCGACCTGCGCCATTGGGAAAAGGCGGAGGAAGAACTGCACTGCTGTATCATGGGCCATGAGCTGGCGGGGGAGGTGGTCGAGATCGGCTCGGCGGTCACCCGCGTCGCGGTCGGCGACCGGGTGCTGGTCGAATCCGTGCTCGGCTGCGGTCATTGCGACTGGTGCCGGGTGCAGCAATATAATCGCTGCCCGGACCTCTATCCGACCCGCCGCGCCAGCGTTTCGCGCGCCTATGCCGAATATGTCGTCGGGCCACAGCACAAGTTCCACCGCCTGCCCGACAGCATCGGGTTCGACGATGCGGCGCTGCTCGATACCTATGCCGTGGCGCTGCATGCCCAGCATCTGTCGGGCCTGACCATCGGGTCGCGGGTGGCGATCATCGGGGCGGGACCGATCGGGCTGGGCCAGCTGATGCTCGCCAAGGCCAGCGGGGCGACCGTGACGATCATCGACAGGATGCCGCACGCACTCGCGCTGGCCGCGCGGCTGGGCGCCGACCGCATTGTCCATTCGGACGACGACGACCCGCAGGCTGCGATCTATGCCATGACCGACGATCGCGGCGCCGACATCGTGTTCGAATGCGCAGGCGGCGAGTCCATGCCCGACACGCTGCCGCTCGCCACGCGACTGGTGCGGCGCGGCGGCAAGGTCGTCATCGTCGGCGGTTTCGACGATGGCGCCATCGCCATCCCCCTGGAGTGGCAGCGTATCCAGATGTCCGAGATCACCCTGATCCCCAGCGCCAGCTTCGCCTTTTACGACATCCATGCCGAACAGGTCGAGGTGATCGATCTGGTGGCACGCGGGGTGCTGAAGACGCAGGAGCTGATTACCCACCGCTTCCCGCTCGACCGGATCAACGACGCTTTCGAAGCGGCGCAGGATCGCGGCCGGACCGGCGCGATCTTCGTCGGCCTGACGATCTGAAACCTCACTCGCCAATATCGCATGGCCCAAGCAGCATGGCCGCCGCTCGTGCCCGGATTCTTTCCGTTCCAATTGCGACAACACAATCTTAAACACGTCCGGTTACCCTTCGGCAAACATCCCGACCAAGCCAGAAGGTATTGCCGCCATGATCCCCAAGCGCCTCCACGTCATCTGGGTCGGCGACGAAGCCAAGCGGCCGGACAATTGCATCGATACCTGGCGGGCGATGCATCCCGACTGGGAGTTCCGCTTGTGGGGCAATCAGGACTTTTCCGCCTGCCAATGGGCCAACCGCGCGCATATGGATGCGATGTGGTCGCGCGAACTCAACGGCGTCGCCGATATGATGCGCTGGGAAATCCTCTACCACCATGGCGGCGTCCTGGTCGATGCCGACAGCATCTGCGTCCGCCCGCTCGACGAGCATCTCCTCGATTGCGAGGCGTTCGCCTGTTGGGAGAGCGAGGTGGCGCGTCCGGGCCTGATCGCGGCGGGCTATTTCGGGTGCGAGAGCGAAAACCCGTTCGTCGGCCAGATCATCAAGGATATCGCCGCCGAGACCAGCGTCACCGACCGGATGGCGTGGCAGAGCGTCGGCCCGCAACGGGTCACCGACGCCTATCGCGCCTATGGCTATAATCGGCTGCGTATCTATCCCAGCCATTATTTCATCCCGGAGCATTTCACCGGCATCGCCTATGACGGCAGTGACCCGGTCTATGCGCACCAGCTCTGGGGATCGACGCGCGGCGCCTATGACGTGATCCACCAACACGCGCTCGTCTCCGCCGCTCCGGTTCCCGCCCCGCAGCCCGAGGCCCCGGTGGCGGTGCATGACCCGGATCTGGAGCAGGGTCTGTTCCACCGCGTCTGGTTCGGAGACAAGCCGATCCCGCCGCATTACGAAGCCTATTGGGCGGCATGGCAGCGGCAGTTTCCGGATGCGCGCTTCATCACCTGGACCGACGCTGATGTGGCGAAACTGACCATGTCGCGCGAGAAGATCGAGGCCGTCTCGGTCCTTCCGATGCGCGCCGACATCGCACGCTACGAGATCCTCTATCGCTTCGGTGGTATCTGCCTGGATTGCGACGTCATGCCGCATCGGCATTTCGACCCCGCCGAAATGTCGCGGACGCTGACCGTCTGCAACGAGGACGCCTCGACCGACTATTGCTCGATCGGTTTCATCGGCGCGCCGAAGGGGCACGCGATCTTCCGCGAATTGCTCGATCATATCATGACCCATGATCTCGATGAGACACGGGTCAATATCTCGACCGGGCCATGGCTGTTCGGCGCCTTCTTGAAGCGGCATGCGCATCGCCGGCTCGGGACCGAGGCGTTCTACCCGTATCTTTACGACCAGCCGCTGGCTTCGCTGCGCCGACGGACACTGGAAAACACCTATGGCATCCACGTCTGGGGTGGCTCCTGGCTGCCCGAGCAGGTGCGCAAGGACAAGGCGATGGATCTGCTCCGCAAGGGCGATCTCGAAGAACCCGCTGCGATCCTAGCAGGTTATGACGATGAATGGTCACAGGATGTCAGCATCCTGATCCAAGGAATGCGGGAGATCCGCACGGGCAGCGTCGGCATGGCGGCGATTTTGCAACCCGATATGTCGATCGACGCGGAGGACCGGCTCGCATTCGAATTCGGCAAGGTCGCGGCCTGGCTGCTCGACCGCGATGGCGGCCATATGGTGTGGCGGATCGGCGCGACCGAGGGCATGCCGGTCGACCCGCTGCGGCCGGTGATGGTCAATTATGATCCACCCGCGCTCCTGCTGGAGCCCGATGCGCATAGGTTCGCCGCCTTGGAGCGCGGCTATCGGAACAACCGCAACGCGATGTTCCTGCCCTTTGGATACGAGACGGGTGAGGGGAGGGTCTATGCGGTCGACCCGATAACAGTCGCTGCACCGGGCTTGGCCCAGGCGGTCGGCGCTTCCCCGGTCCGAAATGGCAAGAAGGGGGTCAACGGCAAGACGAGCATGATCCAAGGCTCGTCCTGTATCGAAAAGACGGCAGTGTCGGTCGTCACCTATCAGGACATGCTGGCCAAGACCGGCCGCGCGGCGGACATGCTCGTCGTCGACGCTGGGGGCATGGACGGGGCCATCATCCTCGACTTTCTCGCCCATGGAGCGTCGCCGATGGTCGTGCATTTCGAGACACGCCGCCTCGCCGCCGATGAGCAGCACGCGCTACTGGCGGCGCTTGAGGGCGACTATGTCGTGCTTGGCTTCGGCGACGCCATGACCGCCTACCGCATCGACGTCATCAAGGATTATGCGCGGGCCCTCTATATCGAGCATGGCATGCCGACGATCTATAGCGCGGGCCTGAAGATGCTGAACGGGCTGTAACTGGCGCGGCGCGGCATGGAAAAATCGTCCCGTCGTTGAGGGGCGGTGAGCCAAAGATCGGCCATCTGCGTATAAGCTGCCGAAGACGACGCCATCCCTCTGCCGTGCGCCCGCGACCCATCCCCTTGGGCGGGCGACGCGATGGGAGGGATCGTCGTCGACCAGGGTGGCACAGGCAGAAAAAGGAAACGCAGGACCCGATGATCTCGAAGGCCCGCATCGGATGGCTCCTCCATCGTATCGCACGCAAGATCTGGTTCCGCGCCGCGCTGATCAGTGCGGCCAGCGTGGTCGTCGCCGCCTTTGCCGGGATCGTCGCCCGAACGGTCCCCTATCACTTCACCGGCGACATCGGCCAGAATGCCGTGGGTACGGTTCTGGAGATCATCGCCTCCTCGATGCTCGCCGTCACCACCTTCTCGTTGACGGCGATGGTCAGCGCCTATTCGTCCGCGACCCAGCTGGCGACGCCGCGGGCGACCCAGTTGCTGATCTCGGATCGCATGTCGCAAAATGCGCTCTCGACCTTTCTTGGTGCCTTCATCTTTGCCGTGGTCGGCATCATCGGCCTGCAAACCCGTCTTTATGGCGGGCAGGGGCGCGTGTTGCTGCTGATCGCCACGGTCCTGCTCGTCGCGCTGGTGGTCGTGACCCTGCTGCGCTGGATCGCCCATCTCGCCGCATTCGGGCGGATGTCGGACGTGATCGACCGGGTCGAGGATGCGGCAGGGTCCGCCATGCAGGCGTTCGCGAACGACCCGTATCTGGGCGGACGTCCGGCCATCCCGGTTCCCGCCCATGCGCGGCCGGTTCGGTCGCAGACGATCGGTTATGTGACGCATGTCGATATCGGGCGACTGGCCGCGCTGGCCCGGGAACACGGCCTCGTCGTGCATGTGGAGGCGATCCCCGGTACGCTGGTGCACAAGGGGCGTCCGCTGCTCCATGTGGTCGGGGAAGCGGCGGACTGCGACGACGACCTGTCGGGCGCCTTCGTGATCGAGCGGCACCGTGATTTCGATCACGATCCCCGGCTCGGACAGATCGCCCTTGGCGAGATTGCGGGGCGGGCGCTGGCGCCCGCCACCAACGATCCCGGCACCGCCGTCGAGGTGCTGAATGCGTTGTTGCGTACCCTGAGCGAGCTGCCCGCCCAGGCGCCGTCAGCGGATGCCGATCTGCCGCCCGTCCATGTCCCGCGTCCCTCCGTGGACGAGATGATCCGCGCCGGCTTCACGCCGATCGTGCGGGAGGGGGCGGGCGAGGAAGAGGTCGCCATCCGCGCCTTCAAGATCCTCCACGCGCTGGGTGAGGCCCTGCCTCATGCGGTCGGGACGACTCGCGCGCTGGCGCACGAGCTGCGGCAGAATGTCGAGCGCGTGATGCTCGACCAGGCCGCCCTGGCGCGGACGCTGGCGGTATATGAGGAGCATGCGCGTTGACCGGTTCGACGGGACAGACCCAATCGCGCGGCACGCGGCGCCTTGCCGCTCACCCCTGATCCGCGCTGTTGGGCAGCGAGAGGCGCAGCATCGCGCCTGATGACCTGTTGTTCTGGATGCTGATCTCGGCCTCCATCTGCTTCGCCAGACTGCGCACCAGCTTCAAGCCGAGGCTGTCCGATCGATGGAGGTCGAAATCCGGCGGCAAGCCCGCTCCATCGTCGATCACGCGAAGCTCTATGACGTCGTCCTCCAGGGTCAGTGTGACGACGAGCTGGCCGAATTCCCGATCGGCAAAGCCATGCTCCATCGCATTGGCGATGCCTTCGGCCATGATGAGGGCCAGCGGAATGGCCGCATCGGGCGACAGGCGGATGCCGGGCACGGCCTCGATCCGGTGCAGGATGCCCGGTTTGCTGTCGGCGGCAAAAAGGTCCGTCATCAGGTCGCGGAGGAAGATGTCCAGCGGCACCTGCTCCCCGGTGGTCGAATAAAGCTGCCGCTGGATCCGCCCGATCAGCTGCAATTTGGTGGACGCGTCGGTCAGGACCATGCGCGCGATCGGGTCGACGATCTGCCGCTGTTGCAGGGACAGCATGGCACCGACCATCTGGATGTTGTTGGACACCCGGTGCTGCAATTCGTGGAAGAGGAGCTCGGTCCGTTCGGCCAGCTGCCGCTGCTCGGCCGCCAGTCGGGACGAGCGTTCATTGGCGCGCTGCATGGCATCGACCAGCCCGATATCGACCGCAACGACCCCGGCGTAAAAGCCCAGGGCCACCAGCGTACGCGATTCGAAATCGAACGTATGGACCGGCGGAATGAAGAAATACCAGGCAAGCAGGCCGCAGACGATGGCCGAAACGGTGCCCGGACCGCGCCCGAACAGGAACGCGGAAATGATGACCGCCGGAAAGAAGGTCAGATAGGGAAAGCCCGGCGGAAAGGCGGGGTCGAGCGCCCAGCGCACCCACCAGGCGATGGCCGACAGCAGCAGCGCCGCCGCATAGGCCAGCGCCCTGCGCTCGCGAAGCAGCGGCAATTGCCCAAAGGCCCGGCGCCTTACCCCCATATTCCGTTCCAAGCCCTTTTATGTGGCGTCCCTCCTGCGCGATCCCGTGACGGGTTGCAACTCGGGTAAGCATTGGCCCGAACGTCCCTTTTGCCCGCCACGGGACGTGGTGCGGCATTCATCGGCGGGATTGCCGGGCTCAACACCGGGCGTGGGGGCGGCCGCCGGTCACGACCGCCCTGAGATCATCCTTGCGCCACCGGACGCTTCAGCACGCCGATGAGCAGTGCGCTCACCACCACGCCGGCCAGGATCGCCACGAGATAGGCGGCCAGATGCGTGACGGCGCCGGGAATGGGCAGCACGAAGACACCGCCATGCGGCACGCGCAGCTCGACACCGGCGACCATCGAAATCGCCCCGGTGACGGCCGACCCCGCCATCAGCGACGGGATCATCCGGAGCGGATCGCGCGCGGCGAAGGGGATCGCGCCCTCGCTGATGAAGGCCAGCCCAAGGACGGCGGCGGCGGCCCCCGCCTCGCGCTCGTCGGCGGTGAAGCGGGTTCGGAACAGCCGCGTCGCAAGCGCGATGGCGAGCGGTGGCGTCATGCCCGCCGCCATGGTCGCCGCCATCGGCGTATAGACCTGCGACGCGACCAGCCCGACCGAGAAGGCATAGGCCGCCTTGTTGACCGGGCCGCCCATGTCGAACGCCATCATCGCGCCCAGGATCAGCCCGAGCAGGACCGCGTTGGAACCCTGCATCCCGCGCAGCCATTCGGTCAGGAAGGCCAGCGCCGCCGCGACCGGCGTGCCCACCGCATAGATCATCAGCAACCCGGTCAGCAGCGTGCCGAGCAGCGGCAGGATCAGCACGGGCTTCAGGCCCTGAAGGTTCTTGGGCAGGCGGATCGCCCGGTTCAGCGCGTCGACGCCGTAACCCGCGATGAAGCCCGCCACGATACCACCGAGAAAGCCCGCCCCCAGCGTGCTGGCGAGCATTCCGCCGATCATCCCCGGCGCGATGCCGGGCCGGTCGGCGATCGAATAGGCGATATATCCGGCCAGCGCCGGGACCATCAGCGCAAAGCCCGCCTTTGCCCCGATGGTGAACAGGGCATGGGCGAGCGTGCCCGCAGCGGCATCGTCATTGGCGTGGATGCCGCCCAGCGCGAAGGCGAGGGCGATCAGCAGCCCGCCCGCCACCACGAAGGGCAGCATGAACGAGACGCCGGTCATCAGATGCTTATAGGGCCCGGCACGCTCGCTGGCGGGGGAGGCGGTGGGCGCATCGCCCCCGGCGGCCTCGCCCTGGACCTTCGCCTCGGCCAGCGCCTTTTCGATCAGCGCCGCGCCGCCGGTGATGGCCGGTTTCGTGTTGCTGACCAGCACGCGCTTGCCCGCGAACCGCGCGCGATCGACCTCGCGATCGGCGGCGATCAGGACCACATCGGCCTCGGCGATCTGTTCGGGGGTCAGCGGGTTGCCCGCGCCGACCGACCCTTGTGTCTCGACATGGATGTCATAACCGAGTTGCCGCGCGCCCTCCTGCAACCCCTCCGCCGCCATGAAGGTATGCGCGATGCCGGTGGGGCAGGAGGTGATGGCGACGATCTTGCGGGCCCGACCGGCGACCGGGCGGTCGGACTGCATGTTGAGCGCGGCGGCCGGATCGGCGAGCACCGCCTCCAGCGTCACCATATGGTCGGCACGGGCGCGGGTCGTCGCATCGGCGGTGTCGGCGGCGCCGACGAACAGCAGGCGGTCGCCGCTCTCCGCCGGTCCGGGCGAGACCGGGTTGACGATACCCTGCGCGGTGCGCAGCTCGATCTCGATCGGCGAGCCGATATCG